>Ga0207897_100046_pt1 | contig 73999 bp, 73 predicted proteins | sample LinPmetageLP42_FD_184054 | JGI IMG/M metagenome (GOLD analysis project Ga0207897, IMG submission 184054) | Marine viral communities from the Pacific Ocean - LP-42 (SPAdes) | ecosystem: Environmental > Aquatic > Marine > Oceanic | place: Pacific Ocean | collected 2010-08-27
AATGCAATCAAACTATACAACTCTAAAAGATTGCATTTATCTTTAGATTATAAAACACCTAATTACGTGCATCAATATGCCGCTTAAAACTAATATTAATCTGTAGCCGTATTTTAGGACGTGACATACCTTTTACTCCTTCTAAATTTTTATTGGGTATAGCCACAAACACACTATGCGTATTATTTGCGGTAGATGCGAAAATGGCGTTGTCTTCTGTAATACCTAAGCCCCAAGTATTATTACTGGTATTTGTTAAAACTTCAAATGTTTCTTGCTTCGGATTGAATCGGTATACGTTCTGATTGAACTTTAAATCTTGACCAAAAGCATTTCCCTCAAATCCTGAATAACCTACTACACCATATAAATCGTTATCAATACCATATTGTAAATTTGAAGGACCTGCGTGCGTATCAAAAGTTCCCCACCCGTCAATTAAAATTTCTTTAATGTCTGCCTTATCATCACCATCGGTATCTTTTAAGAAAATAAAATGCGGAGCCTGAGAAACTACTATACCACCATCATAAAAAACGAAACTTGTGGGTATGTTCAATTCTTCGGCAAAGACAGTAACCTTATCTGCTTTACCGTCACCATCAGTATCTTCTAAGATTTTCACCTTATCGTCACCAATACTATTATCATTACGAACCGTGTTGGGGTAATCTACTGTTTCAATGACCCAGAGTCTTCCCTTTTCATCCCAATTCATTGCAATGGGATTAATGATATCTGGCTCTGAAGCAAATAACTGAACATCGAACCCTGCCGGTACTTGTATTAATTTCTGTGATTCTTCGGGAGACAGTGGTAGTTGAAATTTTGGTGCTGGATCACGTTTTTCATAATTGGGTATATTCGCTCTCTCTTCATATTTAAGGGTCGGTATATCTTTGATAAAGGCTTCCCAGTTTTTCTTCACCTTATCATCTATTGCCCATAAAATTCCAGATTTAATTAGCTCTTGAAAACCTTTATTATTCCAAGTGCGCTCATCATGACCATAGGCTGTATAGAAAACTTTGCCTTCCCCAACTTCTTTGACCCAGGTCCAAGGTTCGCTTTTATCTCCTTCCACACGTTCCATCAAAACATGTATATCGTCTGCTATTTTATCATGAACATAGGTTTCATCCCAAGTTTCGAATGCTAACAAATCTTTAGTAACCGGGTGTTCTTTATCCACTATTTCGGCAGTGAAGGTTCCTGTTTCATGGCTCATAAATTGAGCACCAACTAAATTGATATATTCAGGTGAATTCTTAAAACAAAAACTTGCGGAGTGAATAGGAATAAAAGCTTTACCCTCTTTTACAAAATTTAAAAGTGCTTCCTCTTCATTATTACCTATTTCTTCGTGATTGGCATATATAATTAGTCCGTCATACAACTCCAGATTCTTTTCATTTAAATCTGATAGTTTTTCTGTGTAGGTGATGTTGATTCCATCTTTGGTTAAAGAGGAAGCTAAAATAGGAAAATACTCCCTTGAATTATGATGCTCCAATTCATGCCCTAGAAAAAGTAATTCTACTCTTCTTGGCTGATCATCTAACCGCTCTTTTTTGGAAGGGGAACAAGCTGTAAAAAGCAGTATCAATAAAAAAGTTTTAAAAAATGAGTGATGGGTTTTCATATCAAGCCTAGATTTCATTACTCAATATTACTTCAAATAATAAAATAGAAAATACTCTCATTTATCACATACTGACTGTATTTTATCATTCTATTTACTTAATCAATTAAATTTTGATAAATTAGTTGATATTTAAGCTCATATCAGAATGCTTTCATTTAACTAGTACCAATGAAATCTGCACTTCAAAAATCACCTATACCAGAAACTCGCGCCTATTTGGCACGTATGTTAAATGAGCCCATTTTTGACCCACATTGGCATTTTCATTCTGAACATCAATTGTTTTTAGTTTTAAAAGGAAGCGGCACTAGGTTTATTGGTGATAGTGTAAAACCCTTTAAGGCCGGAGATATAACATTTACAGGTCCAAATCTGCCACACTTGTGGCGTAGTGAAAATGAGCAAGAACAAGAAAAGAATATTGCTTGGTCTGAAGGAGTTGTCATTTATTTTCATGAAGACTTTTTAGGAGAGAACCTTTTACAAAGTGATGAAGCCATTCGTCTACGACAGGTATTCCATAAAAGTTTAAGAGGAATGGAATTTACAGAACAATCTGCCATAACCTTAAAAAAGTTGATGCTAGATCTGTTACCGATGGACGGGTTCGATGGTATTCTTCACCTTTTAAAAATTCTAAACTTTATAAGTAACACTAAAGAATACCAAATTTTAGCCAGCCCAGGTTACACCAACACCTTAAGAGAAGCCGATACCGAACGTATGTTTAAAGTATATGCCTACGTAATGAAAAATTTTAAACAAAAAATGGTTCTAGCAGACTTGGCTAAACTCACTAATATGACACCCACTTCTTTTAGCAGGTACTTTAAGCAACATGCAAATAAATCATTTTCAGATTTTGTGAGTGAAATACGTATAGGACATGCGTGTAAATTACTTATAGAACAGAAAATCAACGTATCACAAGCATGCTACGAAAGCGGATTTCAAACGCTATCTAACTTTAATAAACAGTTTAAAACGATTACTAATCGTACACCTTTGGCGTTTAAAAAAGAATATGAGGTGTATTGATTAATATCTAATATCTCGAATTTTAATTATTCTCTATAGCTTTCCATTATTACCCTGTTAGAACAAACATGAACTCTTTTTTATCTGAATTAAAAAACCCAATTGTAGTTTTTAGGTACCGAACTGTAATATTGACCTGTTGATAGCTTTACCATAAAACTAAACTGCAGGTTTACTAATAACAGTTTTTGTACAATTTTTCTTTCTTACATTGTTAAAATCTCCTAGATTTAAAACTTATATATATGATATATGTGCAATTGTGTACATATACGATTGTTGTGCAACATATTAACAAACGAATGAAATATTTAATAATAATTGGGTTTTTAATTTTAAATTCAGGTATAAATCTAAATGCTCAAACCGCTCCTGACTCTCTTAAACCTAAAATAAAAATGGTAAAAGAAGTTTTGTACAAACCTGAAAATGGACAATTAAAAAAACGCGAAAATCTTTTTGACTCAAACATTAGTTCATATAAGATTTATGACAAAAATGAAAAGGTAATAGAATACGGAAAATATAAAAAAGATGGGACTAACTACGAAAAAACCTTTTATACAAGAGACGAAAAAGGAGTTGCTCAAAAAACAATAAAGAAAAATTCATCGGACGAATTAAAAACCTATTGGACTAGCCATTATGATTCAAATAATAACTTGATTGAGGTTAAAACATATAATTCGCAAAATAAGCTGACAAATATCCAATTAAATAAGTATGATGAAAACGGAAATAACATTGAGATGTTAATCAAAAAACCAGAAAGTAAAAATGGATGGAAATATGTTTACAATTATAATTTTGATAACCAAAAAATTGAACAGTTAAGATATAAACCTGATGGTAGTCTAAAAGACAAAAGAACATATTCTTACGATGAAGACGGTAACGAGAATTTGCAAGTCAAATTCAATCCTGATGGAGGTTTTACGAAATTCGTGTCGGAATATGATGAAATGAATAATATGACAGTTCAAAATTGGTTTAACGAACAAGATGAACAAAAACACCAGACATCATTCGAATATGTTTATGACAAAAATGGAAATTGGACTTCTAAAAGGAGAAGTTCAAATGGAGAATTAGGAATGGTTTATGAAAGACTAATAGAATATTACGAATAAAATACGTTGCACAACAAAACCTATAAACAATACGGGATTGGCTGCTTTAGTTATAAACCCGGAATGTCAACGAACACCGCCAAATCTTTTAGATTTGGCATTAAAAAAAGTAAAAGCAAAACAAAAAGGTTTGGCTAATTGTGTAGCGAAAAGTAAGCGCTAACTTGCTCCCGTACTGTTTATAGCTAAACCGTTAGCAAAAATTAAAATCAATACAGAATGGATAAAAAGACTCTTTACACTTTGAAATTAAAATTAGATAAACACCAAATTAATTTTGACTTTGACGAATCTAAATCGGAACTATCCTTTGGAAAAAGTTATAATTTGACATCAAAATGGATTATAGGGATTCTAATAATTATTGCTTGTTTTTTCGTAGCTGGGCTGCCTTCTAGATTAAATCTTCCTATGGCTCAATTAATGAAAATTATCTTTATTCTTTTAAGTTCAATTGGTTTTGGCATAATAGCAAATGCAATTAGGAAAGGAAAGAATAATAAATATGTAAAGAAGTTCTCTAAGGATTCTTTAAAATTAGTTTCAAAAAAAGACATTTCGGAATTTACAAATGATGATATATCAGAAATCGATTATCTAATTAAAAAAAATAGAGACAATTTTACTGGTACCATAGAGGTAAAAACAAAAGACAAAGGCAAATATCAAATACTTACCATAACAGAAAAAGAACAGAAATACTTAAAAAATGATATGGAATATATTGTTGAAATTATGAAAAATTTATTGCAAATAGAACAATAACTTGTGCCCAACAAAACCTCCTATGAAAAGCCTTATTTTAATTCTATACTTTTTACTACCGATATGCAGTTTTACACAGAAAATTGTGGATGTAAAAATTAAAAAAACTGGCGAAATATTCGAGGCGTATAAAAAGGATAAAAGCTATCGGAACGGGATTTACACGAAGTATTATATATATCCAAAATGGAAAAAGAAGGAGATAATAGGATATTATTCTGAAAACAAAAAAGATAGTATCTGGTCATACTTCGATTGGCAGGGTAATCTATATAAAAAGGGTAGGTATAAAAATGGGCTGAAAAATGGGCTTTGGACATTTCATACGTTCAATGAAAAACATCCTAGTAGTAAAGGCTTCTATTTTAACGATTTAAAGACTGGTATTTGGAAGTATTTTAATGAAAATGGTGTTTTAATTCATAAATTTAATCATTCGAACAACCAAATTTTATACTATACGGAGAAACAGGATTGCTTCGAAGATCAACCTAATGATTTGATAGAATTGACAGATTTCAAAGGACTCGTCTTGGGTGGAGAAAAGAGTTTTCATAGTTATATAGGTCGAGAATTTCGATATCCAAAAGACGCTCAGTGGAATGGGGTGTCTGGAAGGGTGTTTGTCAATTTCTTTGTCGATGAAAATTTTAAAAAATCAGATTACAGTATTACAAATAATCCAGGTTATGGAATTGGGAAAGAAGCGAAAAGATTAATTGAAGAAGGTCCTATATTCATTCCTCCGAAAAAAGATGGTAGTTACTCTAAAGTGAAACTATCCATTCCCATAAACTTTGCGCTCAATTAAAAACAAACTACAACAACACCTATAAACAATACGGGCTTCGAGTATAAACGAATGGTTTGCGTATTTTTATAATGTCGCTAAATCTTATGGATTTCGCTTTTGAACAAAAAAAAGAAAAAACAAAACCAAAAGATTTCGCTATGTGCGTGGCGGAAAGTAAACGCTAGTTTGCTCCCGTACTGTTCATTGCTAAACTGTTGTGCTTCATTAAAAACAACTCATCCTTAAAATTCTACATTTGAGAAATATAAAATATATGAACAACAATGATACTGTTAAATTTGAATTATATGCACTCTAAATTATTTGATTAATGGAAAATATAGTTGGAGATGGAATAGGTTTTGTTCATCTGATTTCATCTTGTTTTGCTCTAATATTTGGAACATATGTACTTCTTGCGAAAAAAGGAACAAAGCAACACATTCAAATTGGATATTTATATGTGATTAGTATGGGAATTCTAATACTGACTGCTTTTATGATTTATAGGTTATTTAATGGTTGGGGAATATTTCATTACACGACTCTTTTGAGTTTAATTTCAATTGTTCTTGGAATGATTCCTATTTGGACTAAAAAGCCAGTAAATAAATGGAAATATCTTCATTTTTCATTTATGTATTGGTCTGTTATTGGACTTTATGCAGCGTTTGCAGCAGAAATTTTAGTAAGAATACCTGAAACCCCATTCTTTGGAATGGTTGGAATAGCTACAGGAATAATAATGTTAGTTGGAGGAGTTTTTTTTGGAATTAGCAAAGCCAAATGGATAAATACATTTGAAATTGAGAAAAAATAACGAAATGCCAACAATGTGTATGATTCATTGCAAGTAAAGGCTTACTTACAAAAATTCCGCTGGAATTTTCTATTCGTGATTGTTTACTAACTTTAGTGCTTATTCACGCAAAAAAATCATACACTAACACGTTGCCATTAATAATTAAAAAACTATGAGACACATTTCAATCTTCCTTTTTTTGATTTTAGTTGGTTGTAAAAACGAGACTAAAAACAAAACTGAAATCGGAACTGAAAACCAGTCTGAAATAACTACTGCAATCGAGAACGGAATTGACCAATCAGTTTCTGAAATGTGGAACGACTTTGTCCAATCGAACCCTGAATTTAAAAATGACGAAATTCCTGAATCAGATTTTTTCCACAATAATGAAAAAGACGCAAATCGTTTGGCTAAATTAACTTTGAATGGAAAAAAGAGAGCTTCATCTGGACTTTACAGCTTGTACGAACAATATAATGCTGATTTACCAACTGTCGGAATTAAACAAATCGTAACGGACTTTAATGGAAATGCAAAAGCGATTATAGAAAATGTAAGTGTCGACACAATCCCATTCAATAAAATATCCAAAGAATACGCTCCGATGGATATGGGAACAGATATTGAGCCTCTCAAAAAATGGAAAAAAGCACATTGGGACTTTTTCGAAAGTTTTCTAAAAGAAAGTGGAAAGAAACCGACCGAAGAAATGCTGGTTGTCACTGTTGAATTTGAAAAAATATGGCCGAAAAATGAATAAAGTACTAATGGCAACAATGTAAAACCTGTAATTACGGCGGATTCAACTACATCCGAATCTACTCGGAATTGCGAACGCCAGTTCTAAACCTATAATAACCTTACTCTGCTCTTTTGTTCTTTTGTTAAACCATAAAAGATAACAGAATACTAACTTAGGAAACCTATAAACAATACGAGCTCAACCGCTTAATCAATCTCCTTATTTATATAATTATAGTATCTTCAAACTAAGAACCAAACATACGAGCTAAAACCGTTAACATTAATAGCTCGAAAAATATTTTATACGGATATTTATGTAACAATATTTTGATTTTTTACACTTATCAAGTAGAAAAAAATAATATGAACAATAATAATCTATTACAAAAAATTGGTATTGCTATAATAATAGTTGCATTATTAATCAGAATAGGTCGAAGGTTTGTTGATGGAGAACTTGCTGAAATTCTATCCTACTCTCATTATTTAACCCTTTTAGGTGCGGTAGTTTGGCTCACGGGATTTTTTATTAAAAGAAACAATGACAAAAAACTAAATTGAATCGATATTAACTTTCCATTTAAATGAGATATTGAAAATAAGTTTGCACGAATGGACTTTTTAGCTTGTTTTCGCAAATTGACTCCGCACCTACTCAAACCTATTACAGAAAGTTCCGATTTGCGCAATCGGTTCGAAATCGAACTCGAATCGTTGTCAATATTTTTCATTCTACGTAAAGAACCTGTGCTTACTCTTGGGCTTCACTACAGATGGAAACAATACCTGTAGCAAATAGGGTATAAAGTGTTATATTTAATGGTTTGGGCATATTTGCTTAGTCCGCCAAATCTTTTGGATTTGGCAATTAAAAAAGAAAAAATAAATAAAAAACAAAAAGATTTGGCTAGCAGACCAGACAGAAACGAAAAGTTTCCTTGCCTGCCCTACTTACCATAGCCTTGACCGTTGTAGCAAATTAAAAGAATGAGGAAATGGCTAATTAAGCAAATAAATAAAATTGGACTTGACAGTTCGAATTTAAAAACGGATGCAGAACTCAAAGGTCGTTTTCATGAAGCTGGGGAATCGGAAAAAATTATATTCCCGATGGAACTGGACATAAATAGTGAATGGAGGATTAAAGAATGGTTTTTCGAAAAAGGACAAATAGTGAATCCAGGTGATATTATCGGAGCTGTTGAGGATGAAAAACAGAGGTTTGAATTTGAATCTTTTATTGGCGGAAAATTAAATTATTTTAAACAAGTTGGACAGAAAGTTGAGGGCGGCTCAGTCTTGGCTGAAATCGCTGGAAGTTAAAAACCTTGCAACAATAACATTTTTAGCGTGTTCAAATATATGGGATGAATAAAAGAGCTTTTAAAATTGTTGGACTTTATGTAGTTAGTTTAATCTGTATTTTCTGCTATTACCTGATGGACAATTACTACATAATAAATGTACTCTTTCAAAAAACGAATAGAATTCCTCAAGATGGATTTGTAGTGCTTCTTCTTACAGGGTTATTCCAATACGGATTATTAACAGTCGGAATATCCATAATCGTAATTCTGAGTTTTTTCTTAATCAAAGAAAAGAAAGCCCCAAAAAAGTATAAAAATAAACATGGAAATGAAATTATTGAAAAAGGTCATGAATCTTATATGATTCATGCCGAATATTTGAAAACTGGAGCTTCATATAAAATATTTCTATGGAATAACACTGACAAAATTATAACTATCAAAGATAAATTTACCTTGAAGCCAAATGAAGATAAAATATTCCTGTTTATAGATACCGACTCTATTTCATTTGATATAGGACCAAAAATTTATTTCGGAGAATATGGACTTGAAATCAGCGACAAAAAAAGCCAAATAGCCGGAATTGGAGGAGAGTATTGGGAAAAGTACAACGTTCCTAATGATGTGGAATACAGATTTGTGATAGTACCACCGGGTGAAGGTGATATTGATACTAAATAAAACGTGCTACAACAATGGCTTCTATGAAAAGCCCTATTCCAGTTCTCTCTATAGTAAATTAATATATTCTTTTTGGCTAAAACTACCTCGTTTTTTTACATTATCTGAATTTACAAAAGTATTTTCCACAATTAAAATCCGCAATATCATCATCCCTTTCAACGGCTTAAAAATAAAGACATCAAGAAAAAGCAGGAATTGAAAGTTATTGGTAATGTACTCGACTCAAACAGCGTACGCAAAAATCCTGACAATAAAACCGGAATTTTTATTTAACCGACTACCGGAAAATCATACTTTAGAAGCTTATTTGTATCTTTTTAAAAAGGAAGTAGAGCGTCTTGAAATTATGCTAACAGATTACGAACAATAAATACATACGTTATAACTATCCGTAAAAAATATAACGTAGTTAATGAATAAGATAAATGCAGAAACTAAGAGAACAAACCGATGCTAAAATTGCATTCGGACGCAAAAAGAACCCTGAATTTATGAAAGGGGTTGATGATATCATCAATGAGGCTAAAGCTTTTGAAAAAGGGAAAAACGCCATTAAAATAGGAGAAAAAGCTCCAGATTTTAAATTACCCAATCCTTTAGGTAAAGAAGTTCAACTATACGACCTTTTAAGCAAAGGTCCCGTTGTGGTTACTTTTTATCGTGGTAGTTGGTGCCCGTATTGTAATTTACAGCTAAGAGCTTTACAGGCTAAATTAAAGGAAATTGAATCCTTAGGTGCTACATTGGTAGCCATTAGTCCTGAAGTGCCAGACGCAAGTATGACAAAAAACGAGATCAGCAATATGGATTTTACCGTATTATCGGACCAAGACGCAAAAGTAGCTTCGCAATACGGAGTTGCATGGGACGTACCGGAGTTTTTATTAGATCATATGCGTATAGACCGCGAACTTGACCTTAAGGAAATAAATAATGGAAACGGTAGTGTATTACCTATTCCTGCGACATTTATCATTGGCACTAACGGTTTAGTTCAATGGAACTATGTGAATGTAGATTACAGAACACGCTCAGAACCCGATGAAATTATTGAGGCTTTAAAAAGTATTTCTTAATATAACGGTCAATAAATTTAAATTTACGAGTACCTGACTAGTAATTTGCTAAAACGAATTGTAAATACCACCGATCAATGCCCAAAATAATAGACACTCCGCTTCAAAACAACCTTAAAATTGGTATGGCCCAAATCTCACCGGTTTGGTTGAACAAAGAAGCTACAATTACTAAAATCAAGGAATATATTGTAAAAGCTAGTGATGAGGATTGTGAATTGGTGGTTTTTGGTGAGGCACTATTACCAGGTTACCCTTTTTGGGTTTCCATGACCGATGGTGCTCAATTTAATTCTAAAGTGCAGAAAGAAATTCACGCTCATTATATCAAGAATTCCATTCAAATTGAAGCGGGAGAATTAGATGATATTTGCGCTTTAGCGAAGCAACATAAAATTGCCATTTACTTAGGATTAATGGAACGCGCCCAGAACAGAGGTGGTCATAGTCTATATTGTTCGCTGGCGTACATAAATAGTGAAGGGCAAATTAAATCGGTACACAGAAAACTACAACCAACTTATGAAGAACGATTAACATGGTCACCAGGTGATGGAAATGGCCTACAAGTTCATGATCTTAAGAACTTTAGTATTGGCGGGTTAAACTGTTGGGAGAACTGGATGCCTTTGGCCAGAACCACCCTTTATGGCTTAGGCGAAAATCTGCATGTTGCCGTGTGGCCGGGCTCTGATTACAATACTGCCGATATTACAAGGTTTATTGCCAGGGAATCTAGATCGTTCGTTGTTTCAGTTTCAAGCCTAATGAGCAAAACCGATTTCCCTAAAGATACTCCGCACTTAAATGCTATACTTGAAAACTGTCCAGATACTTTAGCAAATGGTGGTTCTTGTATTGCAGGACCTGACGGGGAATGGATCTTGCCTCCAATGATCGATAAAGAGGGACTCATTTCAGCGACTATAGATTTTAATAGAGTGCTTGAAGAGCGTCAAAATTTTGATCCCGTAGGGCACTATTCAAGACCGGATGTCACCAAGCTTACCGTTAACAGGGAAAGGCAATCTATATTGGACATAAAAGAATAAAATGGAGAGAAATTATTTCTTCTCCCCATTCAATTCTTTCATGATTTCGGCAAACATTTGGTATGATTTTATACGGTCTTTACCGTCATAAATATTGGTAACCGCAATGAGTTCATCTACCTGTGTATCGGCTATAAATTGTTGCACTTGCTTCTTAACCGTCTCTTTGCTTCCAATAAAGGAATATTTCAACATTTGCTGAACAGATGGGTTCTTGCTTAACTCTCTTAGTTCGGCCGTCATATCTACCGGAGGCTGCATAAAACCTCTATTTCCTGTCAACAAACCAACAATCATTTTATAAAGCGATGTAGAAATACGATCTGCTTCTTCATCGGTATCGGCAATGATAATATTTACGCCAGCCATGGTATATGGTTTTTCCAATTCTTTTGAAGGCTGAAACTCCCGATGATAAATTTGCAATGCATTCATTAAATGTGTCGTCGCAAAATGACTGGCAAAGGCGTAGGGCAATCCCTTTTTAGCCGCTAAATGGGCACTATCGGTACTTGATCCTAAAATATATAAAGGTACCTCTACCCCTTCTGCCAGGGTAGCCCGTACTTTTGCATCTGCATTTTCAGTAGAAAAGTAACGTTGTATTTTTTCAACCTCTAAAGGAAACGACTGTGCTGCCTGAAAAAAATCTGAACGTATAGCCTGTGCAGTCAATTGATCTGTTCCTGGTGCGCGACCTAGACCCAAATCTATTCTGTTAGGATATAAAATACCAAGTGTCCCAAATTGTTCCGCTATGATTAATGGAGAATGATTGGGCAACATGATTCCACCTGACCCCACTCTAATTTTTTTAGTTCCTTCTGCAATGTTACCTATTAAAACAGAGGTAGCACTACTTCCTATAGCTACCGAATTATGATGCTCTGCCAACCAAAAACGGGTATAACCCACTTCTTCGGCAGCTTGTGCCAGTGCCAATGAATGATCAAAGGTGTCTTTTAATGTAGTACCCTCAGATACAATAGCTAAATCTAATATAGAATATTTAATATTTTTCATTTCAATAATTTCATTAATACATTTAAAAGTATCTATATATCTAATAAAAAAACTACAGGTTCCGTAACCTCAGCAAATAATTGTCCCACACTTCATGATTTAATGAATAGTGGTAATTACGTCCTATTTTATGTTGATTGATTAATTCTGCCTCAACCAACCTTTTAATATGATGACTAATGGAAGGCTGACTTAAATCGAGCAGGTTACACGCTTTGGTACATTCTACCTTACCTTGATTTTTTTGCATATACTGCAATATCTTTAAACGATTTACATCACTTAATGCCTTAGAAATTTTCTCTACTTGTTTTAGCTCCATGATGATTTAATATATTGATACATACAAATGTATTTATAAAATATTGGATTAAACATGAATTGTGATTCTCTTAATAATGATTAACTTGACCTTAAGAATAAAGGCGATAATTTTTCTTGCAAATTCCGGTAAGAATGCAACATGTTAACATTCTGCCAAACCTTAACATTTGTATTGGTTTTTTGATAAATGATATACCTTTGTCAGCTTAAAATAAATGTCAATAACCACCAATGAATCTCACCATAGAAAACATACTTCTCGTAGGTTCTATTCTACTGTTTATCAGTATTATAGTGGGTAAGACTTCGTATAAGTTTGGGGTACCTACCTTAATTCTTTTCTTGGCAATTGGCATGCTTGCGGGATCCGATGGTATTATAGGCATTCAGTTCGATGACCCTAAGCTTGCACAGTTTATTGGTATTGTCTCTCTAAATTTCATATTATTTTCGGGTGGATTGGATACCAATTGGAAAACTGTAAAACCCATTCTTAAAGAAGGTCTTGTACTATCTACACTAGGCGTTTTACTTACTGCCGTTACCTTGGGTACATTCGTTTATTATATAACCGACTTTACCATTTACGAAAGTATGTTGCTTGGTTCAATAGTATCTTCAACAGATGCCGCAGCCGTATTCTCAATACTTCGTTCTAAAAATTTGGCTTTAAAAAGCAATTTGAGACCTACATTAGAATTGGAAAGTGGTAGTAACGACCCCATGGCATATGTGCTTACCCTGGCTTTTTTAACCTTGGTCATCAACCAAAATTTAAGTATACTGTCCATTATCCCCTTGTTTTTGCAACAAATGATTTTAGGCGGAATTGGCGGATTCGTATTCGGAAAACTCAGCGAAATCATAATCAATAAAATTAAACTAGGTTTTGAAGGTCTTTATCCTGTATTGGTAATCGCTTTAATGTTCATCACCTTTTCGGCAACCGATGCCGTTGGTGGTAATGGTTTCCTAGCCATTTACATTTGTGCAGTGTATTTGGGCAATCAAGATTTAATTCATAAGTCTACCATATTAAAAATGTTCGATGGTATGGCTTGGCTAATGCAGATCGTGCTATTCTTAACATTAGGGTTATTAGTATTTCCTTCTCAAATTACACCTTATTTGGGCATCGGATTACTTATTTCTGTTTTCCTTATTCTTGTAGCAAGACCTGTAAGTGTTTTTCTTAGCCTTATGTTTTTTAAAATGAAATTAGGTCGAAGGTTCTATATTTCATGGGTAGGTTTACGTGGTGCGGTACCTATTGTATTTGCTACCTATCCCCTTTTGGCAGGCATTGATAAGGCGAACATTATTTTTAGTATCGTATTCTTTATATCGGTTTCTTCGGTATTGATACAAGGCACCACATTGTCAGTATTTGCAAAATGGCTAAACGTTGCGTTGCCAGATGAAGTAAAACCTATCGCCGAAAATGATAGATATATTCTTAATCTGCCCAAATCTTCCATGGAAGAAGTAACCGTTCTTCCCGATAGTTTTGCAGTAGAAAAACGTATTATCGACCTGCATTTTCCTAAGTCGGTATTTATTGTCATGATAAAGAGAAATGGTAAATTTGTACGTCCGGGAGGTTCAACCGTTATTGAGGCTCATGACACTTTAGTTCTACTATTGGATAATGACGAAAGTTTGAAAGAAGTAAAGGTAATTCTCGACCAAAGTGTTTTAAGTTAAAATGGCAAGACAGAACAACATATTTAAAGTGCTTTTACTCGTTACAATTTATTGTTTCGGTATATATAGTTCTGCCAACACTTTACCCCTTTCTAACGAGGTTGTTCTACATGAAAATAGTGATCAGAAAACCTATTTTTCAGCATCTTCTAAAATATTATCTCCTCATGCTCAACAAACGGAGATTTCTGTTTCTGACGTTGCCGAGGTTTCATCGCCCAATTACAAACTTCCTTTTACAAGTTTCAGCTCACAAATAATTAGCGGTGAGCACTTATTTACTTCTAAGTATAAGCAGTATACACTGTATGCCAATACTTTATTGATCAGGCATAGAAAGTCTGACCTTATCTTCCCTTTTCATAGTTTCTGGTAATCCATTTTAATAAAGGTTTTCATTTTGAAAACCTCAGTTAATACGTTGATATGATGCCCTTAACATCATATAGAAATCAATATATCATATTTAAAAATTAATAAAATGGAATTAGGAGTAACTGCTATTGGTTTAGTATCTGTTGCACTATGTGCAATGCCTTTTGTTCTAACGAGCAGAAGTAGAAAAATAAAAGAAAAAAAAATGATGTCATCTTTAAGTGATATCGTAAGCAAATATAATTGTCAATTAACGCAACATGAAATATTCGGTCATTACGCTATCGGTGTAGATACTGAAAAGAAATATGTATTCTTTGTGTCAAAAAACGGAGAGGAATTGAAGCAACAGTATGCTGATTTATCTACCATTAAAAGCTCTGAAATTGCCAATATTGGTAAATCTTATGCAAGAAAAGAGAAAATTACAGAGCGTTTGCTTTTAAAGCTTTTCCCTAAAAACACCAATAACGAAGATGTTGTCTTTGAGTTTTATAACGCAGCGGTAAATTTTCAATTGAGTGGAGAATTTCAGTCCATAGAAAAATGGAACAAACTGATTAAAAATATGCTTAAAAGCTCATAACAAGCATCAATTTATTCATTATGCGAATGGCTTTCTTGTCGACCGAGATAAGAATTACCATTCGCTTTTGTTTTTAATAGGATTACCAATTACTTTAGTTCAAAGGTTAGCGTGAAAAAGAAACTATGAAATTATTCGATATTGCCATAGATGCATCTAAAAACCTACTCCCCTACGGAGGAACGGTGAATTACCATGGCATACTTTTTAATGATGCGAAAGCAACAGCGTACCTTACTACATTATTGAACCAAATTGCATGGAAAAACGATGAGGCTATCATTTTCGGGAAGAAAATCATTACCAAAAGAAAGGTAGCCTGGTACGGTGAAAAGCCTTTTGAATACACCTATTCCAAAACCACCAAACAAGCCCTACCCTGGACGCCGGAATTACTTGAGCTAAAGACCAAAACAGAGCAAGCAACCGGAGAAACATTTAATTCTTGCCTATTAAATTTATACCATGATGGTAGCGAAGGTATGGCGTGGCATAGCGACGGAGAAAAGGACTTAAAAAAGAACGGAGCAATCGCTTCTTTAAGTTTTGGTGCTGAACGTAAATTCGCTTTTAAACATAAAGAAACTAAAGAAAAGGTTGAACTCAATTTAGAACACGGTAGCCTATTGGTAATGAAGGATGAAACACAAACCCATTGGCTGCACAGGTTGCCACCAACAACTAAAACCAAACACCCTAGAGTGAATTTGACTTTTAGAACTATTGTGGAAAAATGATTTTCTCTAGTATAACCTTTTTAGAAAACTACTTATAATCTTTAATGAGCTGACCGAGACATTTCAGTGCATCATCCACTTTATTGTTCCATTCCAAAGCATAACTTAGTCGCATACAATTACAATATTGTTCTTGTAAAGTGAATATTCTACCAGGTGAAAAACGTACCCCATTTGCTACGGCAGACTTATATAAAACTCTAGTGTCTATATGAGCTGGTAATTGGACCCACAATAAAAAACTGCCTTGGGGCCTACTTACTTTGGTTTCCTCTGGAAAATATTTACCAATTGCTACCAAAAATTGTAAACTATTTGCATGTAATCTTTGTCTTAGTTTCCTAAGGTGATGATCGTACCTACCCTTTTCTAAAAATAACGATACCGCTTCTTCCGTGACAGTAGTTGTGGTAGAAGAGACGTATAGCTTCAACCTGATTACCTCAGCTTTGAACTTTCCTGGTGAAATCCAGCCTATTCTATATCCACTAGATAGTGTTTTTGAAAACGAACTACATAATAATACCAACCCTTTTGTATCGTACGTTTTACAAGTGGTAGGTCTATGATCTCCGTAATAAATCTCACCATAAATCTCATCTTCAATTAACGGTATATTGTGCTTTTCAATGATTTCTACCAATGCTTTTTTTGAATTATCAGACATTGTATTTCCCATCGGATTACTAAAATTGGAAATTACCGCTACAGCTTTAATTTCGTTAGTGTCGATTGCCGTTTGTAATGCTTCCGTATCCATGCCATACAGCGGATGCGTAGGTAGTTCAATTACACGTAAACCAAGCGTATTTGCCAATTGTATCAATCCGAAATACACAGGACTTTCAACAGCAATCGTATCTCCAGGCCGGGTAACTGCCATTAAAGCCAGTGATAATGCGCTGGTACAGCCAGAGGTAATGATCACATCGTCTTCGGTAAGGCCACCACCCCAAAGTGCCGATCTTTGAGCTATTTGTCGTCTTAATTTTTTTCTACCTAAAATATCACCTTGTATCGTTCCTCCATGTGTTAAGACACCTATTGCCTCGTGCAGTACCTTATTTAATTTAGCTATCGGCAATAGCTTTTCTGACGGAACGCCCAATGATAAATTAACAACAGTTTCAGCATTTATACTTTGAAAAAAATCTATTATTAATTCCGTATTCTTACCTAATATAGAACTGGGATCTGGATTACTCATAGCCGGACTATCCGGTAAAGTATGGGCACTAAAAGTCACATAATAACCCGATCTAGGTTTAGATGCTATTAAGCTTTTGGATTCTAGATAATAATAAGCCTGTAGTACAGTACTAATACTTACGCCATATTGCTGTCCCATTATCCTGGTAGACGGTAATTTGTCTCCCAATTTTAAAACACCACTCTGAATTTGCCTTTCAATTTTATGACCTATTTTTAGGTATAAAAAATCTTTATTATCAAGGTTCTTCAACTGAATAAATTAAATCTGTACTGGTCAAATTTACAAAAACTGAATCTGTTATGGTATCTATAAATTGTTCAATTTTGAATGTGATAATTAATAACAATTCTAAAAACATATAAAAATGAGCAGCACAAGTTTAGTACAGAACCAAATGTATAAAGAAGTGGATGAGAAAATAATTTTTGAAAAAGCGTCACAATTTGCAAAAGAATACCTAGAAAGTGTTTTTGAACGAAATGTATATCCAACCGAAGAGGCATTATTTGACTTAGGTAAATTTGATGAATCTATGCCGCTAGATTCTACCAATGCGAATGATGTAATCCAATTTTTAAATGAATACGGTTCTCCTGCGTCAGTTACCACAACAAGTGCCAGATATTTTGGCTTTGTTTCTGGTGGCGCCATACCTGTAAGTTTAGCTGCAAAAGTAATTTCTACATTTTGGGATCAAGCTCCGGCCATGCACGTGCTCTCCCCTATTGGATCAGTACTAGAAACTGTTGTTGAGAAATGGTTAAAAGAGATTTTTAAGCTTCCTGCAAGTACTGTTGCTGGTTTTGTTAGCGGAACATCTACGGCTAATTTCTGCGGACTGGCAGCTGCCCGCTTTAGATTACTATCCGACCTTAATTGGGATATTAACGATAAAGGTTTGTTCAATGCACCTCAACTACGAATTGTTACTGGTAAACATGCACATTCTACTATTCTTAAGGCTATAGGACTGCTGGGTTTTGGCAAAGAAAATATTGAATGGGTAGATGTGGATGATCAAGGCAAATTAGAGCTGAATAATTTACCCCAATTAGATGATAGAACTATTTTAATTCTACAAGCTGGGAATGTTAATAGCGGTTCTTTTGATAATTTCTCCGAGCTATGTGCTATAGCAAAAAAGGCAGGGTCATGGGTACATATTGATGGTGCTTTTGGTCTGTGGGCCGGTGCCGTAGATAAATTAAAGCATTTAACAAAGGGTATTGAAGGAGCCAACTCTTGGGCTGTTGACGGACATAAAACATTAAATACACCTTATGACTGTGGTATTGTGCTGTGCAAAGACGAAGACGCCATTAAATCTGCGCTACATATGGCGGGAAGTTATATTGTTACAAGTGATAAAAGAGATGGAATGTTCTACACGCCCGAGATGTCACGCAGAGCCAGAGTTATTGAGCTTTGGGCAACAATGAAATATTTGGGCAAAAAAGGTATTGATGAAATGATTTTGGAAATGCACAAAAGGGCAGTTCAATTTTCAACGGAGATTATGGAAGTAGAAGGATTTTCGGTTTTGAACGATGTGGTTTTTAATCAAGTACTAATTTCATGTGCTGATGATGACTTAACGGATAAAGTCATGAAAAGGGTTCAAGAGTTACGAGAATGTTGGGCAGGCGGTTCTGTCTGGAATGGCAAGAAAGTAATCAGAATCAGTGTTTGTTCATGTGCAACAACTGCATCTGATATTACACGCTCTGTAAACTCCTTTAAACATGCATTAAATGAAATATCTTAATAAATCTATGATTCAAATTACCTTGAAAGGAATGTCTGGATAATTAAATCAGTAATATAATTTCATTTAATTTTGCCGCATGGTCAGAAATGTACAGTTACGATTAACTTTAAAGGAAGAAGCAACCCCAAACGGATTACAAATTCGTACGGCAAAATATCTAGGACTAGAAGAAAACTCCTTTAAAATTAAGGTACTGCGCAAATCTATAGATGCACGAAAGCCAAAAATTGTATTCAATTACAAATTAGCCGTATACATTAATGAACCCGCCCCTAACGATACACTGCATTTTGAATATAAAGATGTATCAAAAGCTAAACCAATTCATATTGTAGGGTTCGGACCTGCAGGTATGTGGGCTGCGCTACGCTGTTTAGAAATGGGATATAAACCCATTGTTTTAGAACGCGGTAGTAATGTTAAAGACCGTAGAAGAGATTTAAAAGCCATAAACCAAGACCATCAAGTAAACCCAGAAAGTAACTATTGCTTTGGTGAAGGTGGTGCCGGTACGTATTCTGACGGAAAGTTATATACCCGTAGCCTTAAACGTGGTGATGTTCGTCGCATTTTTGAAAGCTTGGTATTTCACGGTGCTACAGACCAAATTTTGATAGATGCGCATCCGCATATTGGCACCAATAAACTTCCTAAAATTGTTCAGAATATTCGTGAGGTCATTCAGCATCATGGTGGTGAAATTCATTTTAATACCAAGGTGACCGATTTCGTTATCAAGGAAAATAGGCTAAAAGCCATTGTTTTAAACAAAACCGATGAAATAACTGTTGAACGTGTGATCTTGGCAACGGGACATTCAGCTCGTGATATTTTCGATTTACTGCATAAAAAAGATATCGCTCTAGAAGCAAAGTCATTTGCTATGGGAGTTCGTGTAGAACATCCGCAGCATATTATTGATAGCATACAATATCACTGTTCTGGTGATCGCAGCGAATTGCTACCAGCGGCATCATATAGTTTGGTCGAACAAGTGAAAGACCGTGGCGTGTATTCATTCTGTATGTGCCCTGGCGGATTCATAGTTCCCGCTGCAACTTCACCAGGTGAGGTTGTTGTAAACGGAATGTCGCCATCAAAACGAAATAACCTGTTTGCCAATTCGGGTATTGTGGTTGAAATTAATGTCAATAAAGATATTCCGAAGTACGAGAAATTTGGAGCATTGAAAGGACTGGAATATCAGAAGAATTTGGAACGATTGGCTTTTACCTCAGGCGGAAGAACACAAACTGCACCCGCCCAACGATTGACGGATTTTGTAGAAGGAAATCTCTCGGCAGATTTAAATCCGACCTCCTATCAACCAGGTCTTAATTCCGCACCTTTGCATTCATTGTTGCCAAAATTGATAGGAAGCAGATTACGCCAAGGCTTTAAAGCTTTCGGCGATAAAATGCATGGCTATTATACTGCCGAAGCAAATATCGTGGGTGTAGAATCTAGAACCTCATCTCCCGTAAGTATTCCACGAAACGAAAAATTAGAACACCCTGTGATCAAAGGTCTTTTCCCATGTGGCGAAGGTGGTGGTTATGCTGGCGGAATCGTTTCTGCCGCAATGGACGGAGAACGCTGCGCCGAAGCCGCTATGGCAGGGTTGTAAGTTTAAAGTGCAAGATTCAAGTTCAAAATGAGTTGTTGGTTGTTGGTTGTTGGTTGTTGGTTGTTGGTTGTTGGTTGTTGGTTGTTGGTTGTTGGTTGTTGGTTGTTGGTTGTTGGTTGTTGGAAATTAAAAAATCTATTCTCTTTATTCTATTTTCTAACTTCTTAATACTTCGTACTTCTTACTCTGTACTTTGTACTTTGTACTTTGTACTTAATAACAAATACTGCAATTACGCCATCTTAGGCTTGTTAGCTTTTGTAATGAAGTTCAAATCTCTTTTAATTCTAGAGTTTTTGAATTTGTATAAACGAGCAACTTCTGTATTTGCTTCTGCTTTTACTTCATTTGCAGTTTCAGTAACGATACTCATTTCAATCGTTTCAACTTTAACCTCTGAAGTTGTGTTTTGAGCTTGAGCAGTGAAGCTTAAAAAGATAATGAAGATGATAGTTGCTAATGTTTTCATGACTTGCGTTTTGTTACAATATTAAAACGCTGGAGACCTTGTTTTGCTAGGTGATGAATCGCTGAAAAACACTGTATTCTCGTTACTTGACAAAGATTCGGACTAAGTGTAAAATCGCATCGATAAACGACATTACACCCAAAAACACCTTACCGATAATTGATGTCGTTAACCGACAAATGATGTTTTAAATACAAGTTCAAGTACAATCGCAAACTCAAAAAGCACGTTTAAGTTTAGAGTGAGTTGTTCGTTGTTCGTTGTTCGTTGTTAGGAACTAAAGAATTTAGCTACGCTAAATACGCTTGATCAAGAACTAATGAAAAAAGTCTATTCTCTATTTTCTAACTTCTTAATACTTCTTACTTTGAACTACCTAGTACTTCTTACTTAATACTGTGTACTTCGTACTTTAACCTCACTTTACATTTCCTTCCACATTAAAGCGTACCTTTGCATCTTATTAATATTTTATGACATTTAAAGAACTCGGCCTAGCCGAACCTATCCTAAAAGCTTTAGAGGCTGAAGGATATACTCACCCTACTCCTATTCAAGAACAATCCATTCCTATTTTACTTCAAGGCAAAGACCTTCTGGGAGTGGCACAAACAGGTACTGGAAAAACAGCCGCCTTTGGTATTCCTATTTTACATCAGTTGTATGAGGGTATTAGCTTAAGACAGACGAAAAGAAAAGTAAAAGCTCTTATAGTAACACCTACCCGTGAACTAGCTATTCAAATTAGCGAAAGTCTTACCGCATATGGTAAGTATACAGGACTACGAAATACCGTTATTTTTGGCGGAGTAAAGCAAGGGAAACAAGTAAACGCACTTAGAGGTGGTGTAGATATTTTAGTGGCTACCCCGGGTCGTTTATTAGATTTAATGAATCAAGGTTTTATTTCTTTTAGAGATTTAGAGCACGTAGTACTTGATGAAGCTGACCAGATGTTGGACATGGGCTTTATACATGACATCAAAAAAATTATTGCGAAATTACCTCCCAAGAGACAATCATTGTTCTTTTCGGCTACTATGCCAAAAGATATCGTGGAGCTTTCTAGAAAAATGTTAGGCGATTTTGAACGTGTTACCATTAAGCCAGAACAAGCTACAGCAGAAAAAGTGGAACAGGGAGTTTATTTTGTTAGCAAAGCAAACAAGCCTAAACTTTTAATTCACCTTATTAAGGAGAATCCTGAAAATACCTTAATTGTATTCTCAAGAACAAAGCATGGCGCCAATAAGATTGTAAAGAAACTTGACCAAGCCGGTATTCGTTCTGCAGCCATACATGGTAATAAATCGCAAGCTGCAAGACAGAAAGCATTAAGCGCTTTTAAAGATGGTAATCTTAAAGTGTTGGTAGCTACCGATATTGCCGCAAGGGGTATCGATGTTGAAGACTTGTCATTAGTTGTAAATTACGATTTACCAAATGTATCTGAAACCTACGTTCACCGTATTGGTAGAACAGGGCGTGCAAATGCTAGTGGTACGGCTCTTTCTTTTTGTGATAAAGATGAACGACCTTACCTACGCGATATCGAAAAACTGATAAAGCAGTCGGTTCCACGTATGCCAGAGCATCAATTCGTAGATGAAGATACTCCGAAAGACACCGGTAGTCAACCTTCTCAACAACAAAGAAAACAGGGAAATTCGCGTAACAAAAATAGAAACCGAAACAGGCCTGGTGGTAACAACTTTAGAGGTAAGAATAATAGGAATTCGAGCAGACCTAAAAAACGTACTGATTCTAATAGAAGCGAGTAGCTTCTGTTAGAATTTTTATCTTTAGCAAAACATTATCACAATGAAAAAGCAAATGGTTGTTTATGGTAGTGGTCGCCATACCGTACCTTTCTTAAATTATATTGCTAAAGCTACTGGCAAGGAAAAACCGAATATATGTTTTATTCCTACAGCTAGTGGAGAAGACGAACAGTATATTGCTTCTTTCTATGATGTTTGCTCTCAGATAGAAGTTAATCCACATGTTCTTTCAGTTTGGATCAATTCTTACGACCAAAAAGAATCTTTCGAGGAAATCATTTCTCGTATGGATGCTATTATAGTTGGTGGTGGTAACACCTTAAATATGCTTGCTATTTGGAAAGCACAAGGTTTAGACGTTGCTCTTAAAAAAGCTTATGATAACGGTGTAGTTATGGGTGGTGGTAGCGCAGGATCTTTATGTTGGTTCAATGGCGGCACTACAGATTCTAGACCTAAAGAACTTAGTATTGTTGGTGGTATGGCTTTTATTGACAAAAGCCACTGCCCGCATTACAACTCAGAAACTTCACGTAGACCTTTGTATTTCGATAATATTAAAACAGGTAAGCTTTCAGATGGTTATGCCTGCGACGACCGTTCCGCTATTCATTTTATTGATGGTGAAGTTCATACTTCTGTATCATTGAACGATGAAAATCATTCTTATTACGTGTATTTGAAAGATGGTGAAATTGTGGAAGAATTGATACCGAGTACCATAATTACATAACTTCAATCTAATACTATATTTTTTGTACTAATTCCTTATTTAGGATTCTAGTTCATCTCTTGCATCTAAGATTCTCAATAAAACACTTTTAAAGTAAAAGTTATTACGTACTTTAAGGGTGTAAAATTCCCCTTTATTTTTCTGATTCACAATATGTTGCTCACCGCCCCCTGATGTGTAGCCTTATTTGTCTTGTGTTTAATTCAAAAAATTAAATGCGAATATGAAGTTGAAATCAGTGCTATTTTTTTTAAACCAACCACCAATTGTACATGAAATTAGCTGTAAAAAGGGAAAAACACGTCATTGAAATCTATACCAAATGGCTACTTGATTATTTAAATGTCTACGTAACAACCAATACTTACATTTTAAATAATGACACTTGTTTTAACAGAACTTTCGTCAATAAGGTATTTTTAATTCTTTCTTCATCTTCCAATTTCTTTACCAACATTTTTGAATCAGGTTCAACCTATAACTTAAGAATCAATGATTAAACAATCCCTACTATTCATCACGCTATTTTTCTATATGCTATTTACGACAAGTGGGCAAGAAAATCCTGTAGAGAAAAATGGATTGGCTCTTGATACGATTATACATTTTACCGAAGCAGATGTTGATCCTCTTTTTGGTTTAACGTTGAGAAATAGAGAAGGTTGGATTTTTAAATCGGGCAATGAGCAAGATTCATATCCTGTAGAGATTGATTTAGGGGGTTGGGAACGATTTAGTCCTTCTCAGATAACTAATGATATGGCAGATAGTTCTGGAAAATTTGAAGGATGGTTCAGATTGCAGTTTACTATTGATAGTGCAATAGCAAAGCTTCCACTCTATTTAGATAAAGAAGATCATGCTGCAGAGGATATTTATTTAAATGGAAAATTATTCCGCCAATTTGGCAAAAAAGGAAAAGACCGAGCATCCTTTAAAGAACATATTCAAGATTTTGAAATTAGAACCCCAATATTTTTAGAACCTGACACCGTACATACATTAGCCATACATTATGTTGACTATAGTACTTATGGAAATATTTCCAAAGTAGTTCCAGTGGGTTCAACCAGAATTGTATCCAACGAGTATTTTGACTATATGAGTTTGTTAAGCTTTAAAGCTTTATTTGACATTTATAGTTCTTTAATTTTCTCTATTCTTTTCTGGCTTCTCTATATTCTAATTAGAGATGAAAAGGAGTTACTCATAATTGCTCTTTTTACTACTGTGATGTTCCTAGAGTTTTTTAGTTCAGCATTCTATGGTGGAGATAATTTATTCATTACCCTACCTTCTAACATCATGATTCCATTATATTATGTCCGTGATATTTTATTTTTATTCTTCCCTATATTATGTCTTTTATTCGGCTATAGGATGCTATATGGAAAACTTCAAAAATGGCTGATTCTATTTTGTTTAGTTGCACCTTTAGGCATGTATTACAGTTTTCAATTTTACCTAATTACTGTAGTTGGGATTGCCATTTTCTTACTCATTTTCGCATTAAAATCCAGAAAAGAAGTAGTGTCTGTCCGGGTAGTCATGTTTAGTTTATTTTTATCGTATACTATATCTTTTCTTGGCCTTATGATAAGATGGTTCTCTTCTGGCGATCATCTTAGTTTAAGATTAGTTTCTGTAAATAGCGACTTAATAGGTAAGGGAATTTTTTATCTTGGAATGTTGGCATTTGTAGCCTATCGCATGAGAGAGAAAAATGAGAATATGCGTCAAAATGCAATGGAACTTGTAAAGGTTGAAGCTGAAAAGAGTGCGCTAATTACTTCACAAAATGAAAAGTTAGAATTAAAAGTAAAAGAAAGAACATCAGAATTAAATCAATCTTTAGAAGAATTAAAAGCCACCCAATCTCAACTTATCCAATCTGAAAAAATGGCGAGCCTTGGTGAACTTACCGCCGGCATTGCCCATGAAATTCAAAACCCCTTAAACTTCGTCAATAATTTCTCTGAAGTAAGCAACGAACTTGTTGATGAAATGAACGAGGAACTGGATAAAGGAGATCTTGAGGAAGTAAAGGCTATTTCATTGGATATCAAACAAAACCTTGATAAAATAAACCATCACGGCAAACGTGCGGACAATATTGTAAAAGGTATGTTACAACATTCTAGAAGCAGCAGCGGCACAAAAGAACCAACTGATATCAATGCCCTTGCAGATGAATATTTGCGTTTGGCCTATCACGGGTTACGTGCAAAAGACAAATCTTTTAATGCCGAACTCATTACAAATTTTGATAAAAACATTGGAAAAGTAAATATTGTACCACAAGACATGGGGCGGGTAATTCTCAATTTGATTACCAACGCGTTTTATGCGGTAAACGAGAAAAAACAAAAGAATGTTAATTTCAAGCCCATAGTTTCTGTCAACACTAAAAAAACGGATAAACATATCATTATTAGTGTTTCTGATAATGGTGATGGCATTCCTGAAAAGGTCAAAGAGAAAATATTTCAACCCTTTTTTACCACCAAACCTACTGGCCAAGGTACCGGGCTGGGCCTAAGCATGAGTTATGATATTGTAACCAAAGGGCATGGGGGAAAATTAATGGTAGAAACAGAAGCAGACAAGGGAACCACATTCATTATAGAATTACCAAACTAAACCAATTACCAAACCAGTATGAAAAATACACAACAAAGTAAACTTGTACTTATAATCGGCTTTTTCTGCTGCTTGTTTTTGGTTTCTTGCCACAAACAAAGCAAGTCCGAAACGGAAACTACAGTAGGTGATTTTAAGGTTCCAGAAACCATTCCATTACAATTTACGGAACCAGAGCCTTTTGAATGGGAAACTATAACCAATGATTCCCTGACAACTCCCATTACTTATGATTTAAACGTAGATGCCTTGCCCAGCAAACCTTTTGAACTAAACACGTTTAAACCGCTAAAGTCACCAATGAAGGAGTACGATTTGGACTGGGGCAGTTTTCCGACAGAAAATATAACGTTTGATTCTGTATCCTTTACTATCACAAAATCTACCATAAAAAAACCGATCATTACCAAAATGAAACCCCCAGCGAATATGGCCGGTACGAACGTAAATCTTCTACAACTTTCTACAAATGAGGGATTGCCCTCTAATGATATTACCTCCTTTTTAGAAACTGAGGATGGTGGTATTTGGATAGGTTCATCTTCTTCTGCATCACCATTAACGTTTTATAATTGTGAAAATGCTTTTATATATGACTACAATACAGTCTACAAAATGGAATTTGACAAACAAGGCAGACTTTGGTTGGTTAGACCTGCAGATCGCATAATCCATGTATTAGATTTTGATAATAATATAGAGTATACCATTACTAGATCTGAAAATTTTACCCCGTTTGATATTCTATGCGACCATACCGGTACTATGTATATAGCATCGCTAAACGAAGGCTTCTATACTATTGATCCGGAATTAAAAAGCTTGCAAAAAGTAAGCAACGTTAATAGTAATAAACCCTGGAGACTTTTTGAAGATAGCAATAATAACCTTTGGTTAGGTTTTACAAATCAATTAAGGGTTTTAGATAAAGACAGAAAGGAACTTAAAACACTTTCAAAGATTGCAGATATTGAAATAAACTCCATAGTTTGGGATGTTACAGAAGATCATACGGGTAACATTTGGCTTAATTATCCGTATCCTTTTGCTACCAATAACACCACCTATCCTACGGTTTTAAGACTTTCATTAAAAGAAAATACAGTAAAAGTATTAGACCCAGAAAATGGCTACAACATAGTAGGTACCGAAATGGAAGAAGATAGCGATGGTAATTTCTGGATTTTGGGAACCAAAGAGGCGTTTATCTTAAGTAAAAATCTGGAAAAACACAAAACAATAGTATTAAATAGCGCACTGCAAGGCTCTCTAAAGATTCCTAGACCCTTAAGAAGAAATGATGGCTCGTTATGGATTGCCACTACAGATAATGGAATATTAATAACCACAAATTACACTTTACAAACAGAATATTTTGATGACACAAGAGGCTTAGTAAATAATGAAATATGGGAAATAGAAGAAGACTCAAATGGTGACATATGGTTAGGAACGGCTGCGGGAATCAATATTATCAACCAGAATAAAAATTCTATAAAAACCCTAAGTTTTGAGCAATTACATTGCAATCCAACCACTTTGAGTTTTATTAAAGAGATTACACCTAATATTTATTTTATAAATACTAGAGATGGCTTTTCTATTCTTGATAGGAAAAAAAACAAACTGACATCATACGCCAATTCTCTTGCTATTTTCGGAGCAGGTATTTCAATTATAAATGAGCATACTTTTGCAATATATACGAATACAGGGCTGTATGTCTATGATATTGAAAAGGACACGTTTAAAAAAGTAGTTTCCAAAAGTGACCCTGATATTCTAAAAGCAGGCAGCGGGTCCGTCATAGCTTATGACAATGAAATTCTTTGGATACCCACTGTCAATGGTCTAGCCAAAGTAAATTTAGAAACGAATACTGTTAGCTATATTAGTAAAGAACAAGGTCTTAGCCATGAAAATGTATCTGCAGCCAAATTTTCTAATGAAGGTGAATTATGGATAGCTACCTTGAATGGTATTAACGTACTTGATTTAGAACAAAATACACTTACCTCAATAAAGAAAGAAAATGGGTTATACCCCGCAGATTTTTATGATCTAGTTGAAAAAGGAAAAATGATGTATGCTGCTAGTGGTAATGGTTTAATTGCCATGGAAAAAGCCACTGCAAAAACAACAGATAAAGGCTTCTACAATTTTAATGGTGGACTCGGTTTTAAATCGAACGATTATTTACAAAATTCACCTCTATTTTTAAAAAACGGTCAGTTTTGGTCTGGTGTTACTAGTACCTCCAATGAATGGAAACTGCTTGTTCTTAATTCCGAACCTCAACCAGATAGTACTAATGAAACAGTGAAAATTAACAACATGTTCGTCATGGATGAAAACCCGTGGTTCGATTTAAATATTGGAAAAGATTCTACAAAAGTGCAAACTTCAGCCTATGTCAGTACCAACAGTATAAGTTGGGATTCTGTTAAACCTCCTTATAATATTCCAGAAGGCCTTACACTTCCCTATGATCAGAATAGCCTTAGCTTCAGTTATGGAAGTGACGCTATATTTAATAGGGATAAATTAAACTATCGTTTTATTCTAGATGGTGAAGATGAAGAATGGAGCTATGCTGCAAACGCTACCAAGACCAAAAACTATTATAACTTAAAACCAGGGGATTACACCTTTAAAGTGGCTGTTAGAGGTGCGAATAGCGGCTGGTCCGTACCAGATACACTTTCATTCAAAATAAAGCCGCCATGGTGGCAAACTTGGTGGGCATATTTGCTCTTCGGTTTAATTGCAGCTAGTATTCTAAGAGCGTACATTGTTTTTAGAGCTAGAAAGTTAACTAAAGAGAATCGAATTTTAGAAGAACGTGTTTCTCATAGAACGGTTCAGCTTAAAACTAAAATAGACCAATTAAAGTCCACACAATCAAAGCTTATACAATCAGAAAAAATGGCGAGCCTTGGTGAACTTACCGCTGGTATTGCACATGAAATTCAGAATCCGCTAAACTTCGTCAACAACTTCTCTGAAGTAAATAAAGAACTTCTGGAAGAACTGGAAGAAGAAATTGATAATGGTAATTATGATGAAGTAAAGGCACTGGCAAAAGATGTATCTGCCAACGAAGATAAAATTATCTTTCATGGCAAACGTGCCGATGGCATTGTGAAAGGAATGCTGCAACATAGCCGTAGTAGCACCGGTCAAAAAGAGATGACCGATATCAATACTCTATCAGATGAATATCTACGCCTAGCTTATCATGGTCTACGCGCAAAAGACAAATCTTTCAATGCTACGTTAAATACCGATTTTGATGACTCCATCGGTAAATTAAATATCGTCGCTCAAGATATGGGCAGGGTAATTTTAAATCTTATAACCAATGCCTTTTATGTGGTAAAAAAGAAGAAAGAACAAAATTCTAAAGGGTATGAACCAACGGTGTCTGTAAGTACAAAGAAGCAGGGTAATTTGGTTTTGATTAAAGTTTCCGATAACGGTAACGGTGTACCCAAAGAAGTGCTAGATAAAATTTTTCAGCCTTTTTTCACTACTAAACCTTCTGGGGAAGGAACCGGACTTGGACTATCATTAAGTTATGATATTGTAAAAGTACACGGAGGCGAATTAACAGTTAACACAATACAAGGAGAAGGTACCACTTTCACCATCTCGTTACCAATGAAATAATGTTCCCTCATTATAAGTAATTAATAAAAAAAAAGACATTATGAAAATATTAGTTGTAGATGACGAACAAGATGTAAAAGTGCTATTTCAACAACGTTTCCGAAAAGAGATACGTAAAGAAGAACTTGAATTTGTTTTTGCCTTTTCTGGGGAAGATGCACTAAAAGTCATGAAAACCATGCAACATGAAGCCGTGTTGATATTATCCGATATCAACATGCCTGGCATGAGCGGATTGGAATTGTTGGAAAATATCAAAAAGAATTACGTAAAGCCGCCACCAATGGTCATGATGATTACTGCCTATGGAGATGATGAGAATAGAACAATGGCTAAAAACTTGGGTGCCGATGATTTTCTAACCAAGCCTTTAGATTTTTCACTATTAAAAAATAAGCTGATAACCTTAACCTAAGACTATGGCAAAAATAATGGTAGTAGATGATGAGACAGATTTAGAAATACTCATCAAGCAAAAATTCAGAAAGCAAATACGACAGAATGAATATGAATTTGTTTTTGCAATCAATGGACGTGATGCTTTAGAAAAGTTAGTGGACAACCCCGGTATAGACATTGTTTTGAGCGATATCAACATGCCCGAAATGGACGGTCTTACCCTACTCTCAGAATTACATGAATCTAGTCCGTTGATTAAATCGGTTATTGTTTCCGCTTATGGGGATATGGAAAATATTCGTGTTGCCATGAACAGAGGTGCCTTCGATTTTATTACCAAACCCATAAATTTTGAAGACCTTACCATTACCATGGAAAAGACTTTAAAGCATGCCATGGAAATTAGAAAAACGTTGCAAGCCATTAAAGAAAACAATATTCTTAAAATGTATGTTGATGAAAATGTGCTCAATTTTATGGGTGGCCAAGAATATGAGTCAAAAATTATGGCAAATGAAAATATTGAAGGCACCATAATGTTCGTAGACGTTTGCGGATTCACAAAAATTAGTGAGACCACTAGTCCTGACATTGTTGTTTCAATGCTAAATACCTATTTCGATGCCATGGTAAAAGAAATTATGGAGCAAGATGGTATCATAGATAAATTTATTGGAGATGCCGTTATGGCCGTATTTAGAGGAGAATATCATTTAGACCGTGCCATTGATGCTGCATTGGCGATTAGAAATCAAGTCAATAGCTTACCTACAGAAGAAGGCAAAGAAACATACCAACCAAAAGTTTCTATAGGTATTAAAAGTGGGGAAATGATTTCGGGAAATATTGGTTCAGCTACTCTTAAGCGTCTAGATTACACAGTTATAGGAGATTCGGTAAATACTGCCGCCAGATTGCAAGATGCGGCAAAAGAAAATCAAATTATTATCTGTGAAAGTTGTTATGAGCAAGTGAAAGAAGCCTTTAAATGTGAAAACTTAGGTAGTATCAATATGAAAAATAAATCGCAACCGCTTACCGTGTACAATGTGATAGAATAGCTTGTGATATTAAACGAAAAGCCATGACTAAACCAACAAACAATAAAAAGGAAAAAAATACTAATAATCAGAATCCATTATCTGCTTTTGAGAAAGGGCTGTTAGATGAACTACAATCCAAGGGACATGCAGAAGAATTAGTAGATCATTATTGGGGAACCATTAATTATGTATCGGGACTCATAAAGGCTTCGGAATTGAAGGCGGGACTTATACTCTCTTTCTACGGTATTATTCTAAACTTCATCTATCAAAGTGCTGCTCCTGTAATGCATTCTGTTTCAAATGCCATTTTGTTCTATATACTAATTGGGCTATGGTTTATAGCTACTGTGGTTTCTATCTTTTACAGTGTACGCTGCTTTATTCCAAAACTTGAAGGAAACTACAGTGATAACGTGTTTTATTTTGGAGATGTCATTACCAAGTTTGGAACCATTAAAGAATTTTCGAAAAAATTTTACAACGTGAGCATCAATGAACAAGAAGTTTTTGAGCAACTGGGAGAACAGATTTACATCAATTCTAAAATATCCGCATGGAAATTTAGAAACGTTCAACGATCCATATTTTTTTTAGCCATTAGCCTTGTATTACTGCTATTAACAGCAGTTTATTATGGGGTGTTAAGAATTATGTAACTATAGGAATACACCACAATAACACTTAAATGTATTATTTAAAACTAACATCAAATATCCCATAATAATGAATACTATGAAACCTTTACTACTACTTACTACTTTATGCTTGACCACTTTGATTTTTGCTCAGACAGATTCAGAAAAAACTGAGATGACCGTTAATAAAGATGAAATTGAGGGGCATATATATTTTTTAGCCGATGATGCCCTAAAAGGTCGTGCTACTGGATCTCCAGAATTAAAAATAGCTGCATCCTATTTAGCTAATACCTTACGCGGGTATGGCATAAAACCGCATTCTGCAATTAATTCTTACTATCAGAAATTTAATTTAATACAAACCACAGCACCAAAAATACTTAAGGTTTCTATAAATGGTGAAAACTATCCACACACCATTGCAGTGGAAGCAAAAGGGAGTAATCTTTCCGGAGAAGCAATCTATCTTAATTTTGGAATTGAAGAAAATTACAAAGGAAAAGATGTCAACGGAAAACTTATTATAGTAAAAGGTGGAACTTCAGAAGCTTCAGATGCTAGAGCAGTTTATAATGCCCATAAAGAAAAACAGGAATTAGCAATCAAAAACGGGGCAATAGGGTTAATAGAGATGACTTTATTAGAAGAAGAATGGTGGGCCAGGGTTTCTCATTTCATGGAAGAAAGTGTTAAGATACCGGATACTAAAGATGAACAAATGCCAAAACCGGATTTTATTCATCTTTGGGTAAATTCCTCAGCCGATAAACTTGCTACATTCAATAATGCTAAGCTAGCATATGAAATAGAAACTGATGGAATAAAAGAAGAAACCCTAGAAACGCAAAATGTAATCGGTGTTCTAGAAGGTACCGACCCAAAACTAAAAGAAGAATTCATTATGTATTCGGCACATTATGACCACGTGGGTATTGGTAAACCTGATGCTATTGGTGATAGTATTTATAATGGTGCACGGGATAATGCCATAGGCACTACCGCTGTTTTAAATATGGCAGAGAATATTGGAAAGTTTCCAACAAAACGGTCAGCTATATTCATTTTTTTCACGGGCGAGGAAAAAGGTTTATTAGGTAGTCAATATTATGTTGAGCACCCAATATTTCCACTACAGCAAATAGTATATGGCTTCAATACCGATGGTGGAGGGTACAACAATACAAAATTGGCTACCGTAATTGGATTAAATAGAACAACAGCACAAAAACATATTGTTACAGGTGCCGCTACTTTTGGACTAGAAGCCATTGATGACCCTGCCCCTGAACAAGGACTATTTGATCGTAGCGATAATGTAAGCTTTGCAAGTAAGGGAGTTCCAGCTCCTACTTATTCAACTGGTTTTGATGCCTTTGATGATGAAATTAACAAATATTACCACCAGCCCGGTGATGAGGCAGATGGTTTGGACTATGACTATCTATTGAAATTTTATCAAGGGTATGTGCTCTCTGGAAGATTAATAGCAAACGACCCCGAAACACCTTTTTGGGTGAAAGATGATAAATATGAAGCTGCAGGCAAAGTGCTGTATGGTAAAGTTCCTGAAGCTCCTATTAAAAATGAACCCCCTTTAAAACAAATCAATTTGACGCCAAGAAATCAGAACAATTGACCAATGATTAATTTCTTTAGAAAAATTCGCAGAAACCTGCTCGAAGAAGGCAAAGTCTCTAAGTACTTAAAATACGCCATCGGTGAAATTATTCTCGTTGTTGTTGGAATATTGATTGCATTACAGATTAATAATTGGAATGAGTCTCGAAAAAGCAGAGAAGTAGAACTGAATTACCTCAAGAATATTCAAGAAGATATACTATCGGATTCTTTATATTTTGAAAGGAGTTGGTTTAAAAGAGGTGATAAAAAAATACAAGGCTTAAATAAAGCTAAAAATTATTACCTGAACGGTATTATACCAACCGATACCATCACATTTATAAATGATGTAGCTTATGGTGGTATTTATGGCATCGGCAGGCTTACCCCTAATAACAGAACTTATAATGAATTGTCAAGTACAGGTAATATTAGCCTAATCTCAGACCAAGACATTCGTGATGAGATTGTTGCGTACTATTTAAATTTAGAATTCTTATATGAATATGGGGCAGATTCACGTAGTGATTATCCTCATTTTATGAACTCATATAAAGTATTTAACCCTAAATTTCCAGATTCAGTAAGTCCCGCCGAAATCCCCATTCTTTTAAAAATGATGCGTAAGGATAAATTTTACCAACTCACTAATTCAGAATTAACGTATGCGTATTCTATTTTAAGTAGGCTTGAGTATACTAAAAGAGATGCATCACTTCTTTATCAAAGAATAGAAAGTTATTTAGAGTTTCATATAGAGTAGACTGAAGCTAGTTTATACTTACCCATCACCAGCCTCTTTAAGGTGAGGAAATTGAATGTGCATATAATATACTTCTGTCGAATCTTAAATAAATAATTTCTAAGCAGACTCAAAAACCCACCCCTAGCCCCTCCAAGGAGGGGAACAGTTGAAGTATGTATTTATCCTTATCGATAAATTTCACTAATCGATTTTAAATTACTTGTAAATCAAAAGCTCGCAAACAAAATGTCTAAGTCTCCCCTCCCGGGAGGGGAATAGCAAGTGCCTTTAATAAAACACTATAATGGAAACCAACTCGGTAACCTATGAATCTAAACTCGACAAAAGCTCGAAATCAAAAACCCACCCCTAGCCCCTCCAAGGAGGGGAAAAGTTGAAGCACGTATTTATCCTTAACGATAAATTTTACAAGACGATTTCAAATTAATTGTTAATCAAAAGCTCGCAAAGAAAATGTCTAAGTCTCCCCTCCCGGGAGGGGATTAAGGGGTGGGTAATACGAATGGTGATTCAACCTGCTAGTACTCTCGTTAGCTTACAAACCCTTATAAGCCTTCAACACATTCTCTATTTTAGCTTCGGTCTCTTCATCTATATTTTGATGTTCGGGGTTTTCCAATAACCACTTTACTGTCCTTTTAATCCCTTCCGAAAAGGGAATAGTGGCCTTGAAACCAGGTACAAAGGTTTTTATTTTAATATTATCAAATAAGACACTTTCTGCCTTGTCCGCTAAAAGTGTACCCGTAAATGACGGCTCTACTTTACAAATAAAGTCCGACGCTATATGCACTACTTTTGCTTCTTTCCCTAAAGCATCAGCTAAAATCTTATAAATCATATTCCAGGTCAACACCTCATCTGATGTGATATGAAAAGCGTGTCCTATAGCAGTTTGTAATCCTAACAATCCCACAAATCCTTTTGCAAAATCATCTGAATGTGTCACTGTCCACAACGAAGTTCCGTCGCCATGTATTATAATTTCCTTACCATCCAAGATTCGTTGTGCGGTATTGAATTTATTGAATCCGCCAATGGCAATCGGTATTACGGTGTCATAGGTCAAGGAAGGTCGCACAATGGTAATCGGGAATCCTTCTTCTCTATACGCCTTCTGTAAACGATCTTCACACTGAATTTTACCTTGTGAATAATCCCAAAGATTATTGTGCAACGGAGTAGATTCCGTAATCACCGGATAACTTAATGGCGTTTGGTAGCACGATGCCGAACTTATAAAGATGTATTGCTTGGTCTTACCTTTAAACAGCTCAATATCGCGTTCTATATCATCGGGAGTAAAAGCTATCCAGTTCACCACCACATCCCACTCATGCTTTTTCAATTCCGTTAGCTCATTAGGCTTATTGATATCTCCAATAATACTGTGTGCTCCTTCAATTTCAACCTTGGCTTTTCCCCTATTCAATAGGTACAGATCCATTCCTTTGGCTACAGCCAATCTACTACTTGGTGTACTGATATTTCCTGTTCCTCCTATAAATAATACCTTCATTTTTATATTTTAGTTCTGATAATCAATTAAATAACAAACTACACATCTCTGTAAAATGTTAATCCGTTTTTGAATGGGTCGTAAAAAGCAAACTCGCGAGTACCCCAAGCTGTTTCCCGTAATAACGTATGGGCATGAAAAACATCTACCCTAGAAAATTCATTGTATAAGGCTTCGATATTTTGCGCAACAATACGTAACAATGGTCTGTCCATTTCTACATCCCACATTTTTTTATCATGCCATTGCAAATGAATTTCTATATCATCCCTTAAAATACCTGCGTATTTAGGGTTCTTAGCATCATCGGCAAAAGCAATTCTAAAGCCCAATCTATTCACATAAAAGTCTAGTGCCTCAACAACATCCCATACCGGCAGTACAGGGTGAATTTGATGTAAAAAGCCTTTTTCTTCCATATTGTGAAAATACAAAAAGTCTAAGGCAAAACTTCTAAGAAAATGTTATTTCCTACGGGATCGAATTAGCTGATCAAGCTATTAAATTACTACTATTATCATTATCTTCATACCTACATTTCAAACCAAAAACAACACCATGAAAATTCTCTTGAAAACGCTTATTTTTCTGCTGTTTACAACAGTGGGCACTGCTCAAGTATCTTCTAATCTTGAGCTTACCGATATTTTTAATATGGAATATGTTTCTGACCCTCAGATTTCTCCTGATGGTAGTAAAATTATCTACGTTAGAAATTTTAAGGATATTATGACCGATAGAAATTTATCGAATCTTTGGATCATAAATTTCGACGGTACGCAAAACAGACCTTTAACGACCGGTAACCAGAACGACTACTACCCACGTTGGTCGCATGACGGTAAAAAAATCATCTTTAAATCGAACAAAGAAGATGAAAAAATGAAATTGTATCTCATGTGGATGGACACTAAAGAGATTGCCCCGTTGACCAACACTCCAAAAGCACCTGGTTCCGTAAGTTGGTCTAATGATGACCGTTACTTAGCTTTTACCATGTTTGTACCAGAGGCGGAACAGTCTATTGTAAAACTACCTGCAAAGCCAGAAGGCGCTAAGTGGAATAAACCGCCAACCTATATAGACAAATTAAATTACAGAGGTGACGGACAAGGTTACATTAAAGGCGGACACAATCAAATTTTTACCTTATCTATTGATGGTGGTACTCCAAAACAATTAACGACAACATCGTTTGACCATGGTGCCCCTGTTTGGAGCAAAGATGATAAATCGCTTTATTTCTCGGCAAACTTTAACCCCGATGAGGCTTTTGAGCCTGCAAATAGTGAGGTTTATACCTTAGATATAACATCTGCTAAAGTTTCGGCTTTAACATCTAGATATGGACCTGATAATTCCCCAAATGTATCTCCTGATGGAAAAATGATTGCATACACAGGTACCGATGATAAGTTGCAAGGGTACCAGATTACAAACCTTTATGTAATGAATACCGATGGTAGCAACTCAAAATTAATTTCAGGAGATTTTGATCGAGATATTGCCAATGTACAATGGGCAAATGATGGTAAAGGTCTTTATTTTCAGTATGATACGGAAGGGGCTACGAAAATAGGGCATATTACATTAGACGGTAAAGTAACTACCCTTGTCGAAGGACTTGGCGGATTATCATTGGGTAGACCATATAACGCTGGAGATTTCACGGTTTCTAACAATTCAAAATTTGCTTATACTTTAGGTAATACCGAACACCCTTCTGATCTAGGAGCTGCCGATAAAAAAGGGTCTAAACGACTGACTTTTGTAAACGATGATCTTTTCTCATTTAGAGATTTAGGCAAAACCGAAGAAATTTGGTGGGAATCATCTTTTGACCAGAAGAAAATTCAAGGTTGGGTGGTGACTCCGCCAAACTTTAACCCAAATAAGAAATACCCATTTATTCTTGAAATTCATGGCGGACCATTTACTAGCTACGGTTCTGTATATAGTGCAGAAATACAGGCATACGCTGCGGCAGGCTATGTAGTTCTTTATAGTAACCCACGTGGTAGTACCAGCTACGGAGCGGAATTTGGTAATCTTATTCACCACGACTACCCTAATCATGATTATGAAGATCTTATGAGCGGTGTTGATGCCGTTATTGAAAAAGGGTATGTAGATACCGATAATTTATATGTCACCGGTGGTAGTGGCGGCGGAGTTTTAACTGCTTGGATCGTTGGTAAAACAGACCGATTTAAAGCTGCCGTAGTTGCAAAACCTGTTATCAACTGGACAAGCTTTGTACTTTATGCGGATGGTGCCGCATTTTTCTCAAAATACTGGTTCGGTAAGAAACCTTGGGAAGATCCAGAAAACTATTTTAGACGCTCTCCATTAATGTACGTTGCCAATGTTACTACACCAACAATGTTATTAACAGGAGAAGAAGATTACAGAACACCTATAGCGGAATCTGAACAATTCTATACCGCATTAAAATTAGAAGGTGTTGAAACCGCTATGGTTCGTATACCTGGTGCGGGACACGGTATTGCGAACCGACCTAGTAATTTGGTGGCTAAAATTGCAAGTGTTCTCGCTTGGTTTGAAAAATATAAAGATGCAGAATAGCATGAAAAAAGTGGTATTTGTTCTAACATTCCTCATCTCAACAGCTATACTATATAGTCAAGAAATAGCTGTTTTGACCTATAATATTAAATATGACAATGTTAATGACACGGTGAATAATTGGAATGATCGTAAAGTTGACATGGTTAAACTCTTAGGGCATTACAGTCCTGATATTATTGGCATGCAAGAGGTGTTGCACCATCAATTGACGTATTTAGACGAACAACTTTCTGATTATAGCTATATTGGTGTTGGGCGTGATGATGGAAAAGAAAAAGGAGAGTACTCCCCTATTCTATTTAATGCTAAAAAATTTAAACTCATACAGAGTGAAACATTTTGGCTTTCTGAAACCCCTAACGAAATATCGGTCGGTTGGGATGCTTCTATGGAGCGTATTTGTACGTACGGATTGTTTGAAAATGTAGCAACTAAAAAACAGTTCTTGGTTTTCAATACGCATTTTGATCATATAGGTACTGTAGCTCGTGAGAAATCTGCCGAACTTATTGTTTCAAAAATAAAGGAGGTCAATACCGATAAACTTCCGGTGGTATTAATGGGAGATTTAAATTTAAATCCCTCGACAAAACCTATTCAATTCTTACAGAATGCCCTAACGGATGGTCAACATAATACTCAAAAACCGTTCTACGGACCGTCAGGAACATTTAGCGGATTTGACCAAAACCGGGTATTGTCTAACCGAATAGACTACATTTTTGTGGAGAATTTTGAAGTTTTAGAATATATTCATATTGATGATAGAATGGAAAACAACAAACACATTTCTGATCATTTGCCGGTATTTGCAAAGCTTTTAATAGATAAATAATCAACCAAAAATAGAATCACGTATAAAGCCTCTTAATTTTAAAAATCAAGAGGCTTTTTCTTTATAAATAGTGAAATCAGCTAAAGTTCAGATACCAGACTTTTGTAAATAAAAGCTTTGTTACCGCTTGATAATTTTATATGTGCCCAATTTTCGGTATATCCTAATAGCGATAATGTATCGTTACGTTTAACTTCACCCAATTTAATACCTGCAACCTCAGGTGCATTTCTAATATTGGCAACCGCTGACGATACTTTTATAAATTTTGATATACTGATTAACCGTTGAACACCTGGTTTTTCTGTCAGCTTCACAAATGGAAGTGGATTAATTGCGCCTTGACCAGACTTATAAATTCCGAAATGTAAATGTGGTACCGTGGTACGGGCATTGCCAGTATTGCCGACTAGACCCAAAGTATCACCGATAGTTACTTTATTGCCGGTTGACACCAATATACTATCTAAATGCGCGTAATAAAGCGATTTACCAAAGAGTCCGGCTCTTAACCAAACTTGTTTTCCGCCTAAGCCCCTTTCTCCTGTAGAACTTACCATACCATCAACTGCGGCTACTACCGGAGTGCCTCTTGGTGCAAATATATCTATACCCTCATGACTACGTGCACCGCCATCTCTTACGGCTCCCCAATAACTTTGTATGGCATTATTATCTTTACCAAGCACAGGAAAGCCAAAACTGGGTGACGTATACATTTGAAAGGTGAACGCCCCTTGCGAATCTAATTCCGGTTGTATGGTAATTTTATAAATTCCGGTTTCAGCAATAGGTATTTTGACTTCATTTTCACCCAATTCATTTTGAAATATATCTGTAAAACTACTATCTGGGTTTACTTTAATCAGGTTAATAAAATTTCGAATTCCCAAAACCTTATTTTCTATGGCAACATTGAATATTTCTCCCTCATTTAAAAAAACGGTATAGCTGTACACCGTAATGCGTTCTTTATGATATTCCCCATGTTCAGAATAAGGTAGGTGTATTTGCAAGCTATCGCCCTTTGCATTTTTAAACGCCAGTTTCCAACTGCTATATCGTAATGAGTCTAAGTTTTCAAATTCTCGCGCATAGAGTTCTCTTGCCGTAGGCTGTACAATTACATCGGCAACTTTTCTAATTTGCTTACAGCTAAACACCATTACCATAAGAAATAGAAAAACACAAGCTTTAATTTTTGTACTTGAACTCATTTATTTTTAAAAACCATTTTTAGAAACGAAAAATCGGACCTTGTTCGGGTCCGATTTACATTTTATTCGTATTAAATTATTTCTTTAAAAAGGAAATTAATATTTCATTTAATTCATCGGGGTGGGTTACATTAAGACCATGAGGAGCTCCCTTAATAACTTCTAATGTACTGTACTTAATACCATCATGCGCTTGTTTTGCAGACGTTTCAATTGGTACGGTAGAGTCGGCATCACCGTGTACAATCAATGTCGGTACCGTAACATTTTCTAACTCTGATCTAAAATCGGTATGCATCCAAGCTAAAGCTGTTTGTATGGTTGCCCTTGGCGATGCGAATGAAGCAATGGTAAAGTCATAATCCAATTGTGCCTGACTTATTCTCTCTCCTTCATTTTCATCAAAATTGTAAAAACCTTTACTGAATTCTTTTAAGAACCCTACTCTATCTTTTTGCAGCGCATCTATAATTCCCTCCAAAGCATCTTCTGGCACCCCATCCGGATTATCAGATTTCTTTTTGACCAATGGTATAATTGAACTTATCAATGCAGCCTTGGCAATTCTACTAGGTCCGTATTCGGTTAAATAACGAACTACTTCTCCGCCTCCCATTGAAAAACCAACGACAATTGCATCTTTCAATTCCAATTCTTCTATAATTGCATTTAAATCGCTTGCCAATGCAGAATAATCATAATCATCCCACGGTGAAGATGATGTGCCAAAACCTCTACGGTCATATGATATACAGCGGTAACCTTCCTCTACAATTTTCCAAACTTGTTGCTCCCAAGATTTTCTACTTAAGGGCCAACCATGTATTAAAATAACAGGTTGACCACTACCGTAATCTTCGTAAAATATATCTACTTGTTCTTTTGCTTTTGTATTTGTTATAAATGGCATATTCTAATTTTAAAATTCCATTTCAAGATAATAAGGATCTTATAATTTATATAGCACTAAACATTAAATAATTGGTTCTAAAAGCAATTACTTAATACCTTTATACTTACCTAAAATCATAGTCCATGTTTATCCCTGAACATTATCAAAACCATAACACTAAAGAGATACATAGCTTTCTAAAAGAAAATAGTTTCGGTATCCTTATAAATACGTTTAATGGCAAGCCTTGGGGTACGCATATTCCTTTAGAATTGAGCAAAAATGGTCATAACAAAGATGTACTTGTTGGGCATATTGCCAAGGCGAACTTACAGAGTAAAAATCTTACTAACGGCGATGAAGTACTATGCATTTTTAATGGTCCGCATAGTTATATTTCTTCTTCATGGTATAAAGCGGAAGAAGTACCTACTTGGAACTACATAGCTGTTCATGTCTACGGTACCGTAAAAATTCAGACATCAGAAGAATTGCTCAAATCTTTACATGAGCTGGTAGATAAGTATGAACAACAATCTGAGCAGCCTATTTCCTTAAATGACATGTCTAAGAAAACCATGCGGCAAGTGAGCGGAATTATTGGTTTTGAAATTGAAATAACTGATATACAAGCGGTAAACAAACTATCACAAGGTAGAGAACATGACCACCCAAAAATTATATCTGAACTAGAAAAACAAGGTGCATCTGAAAAAGCAGTTGCGGAGGAAATGAAAAAGAGATTACCTGAACAAACTAGTGATCAAGCTAATATTTAATCCTATTGAGTTGCTGTCTCCCATACTTTTCAGGTAATTTTAACTTGAACATTTTACCCCTAAATATCCTGTAATTATGCATGAAGAAGTAACGATTTTTGAGTTCAATAAAACCAGTAACCGAAAAGAATGGGAATTGGTCAATGATGAAGTCATGGGTGGTCTTTCAATGGGGCTACTACAAATTGATAGTGATGGCAAGGGTATTTTCAGCGGACATGTATCATTAGAAAACAACGGAGGGTTTTGCCTAATCAGGCACGATATTGAACGTATTTCTGTCGAAAACTATTCAAAATTCATCATTATAATAAAAGGTGATGGCAAAAAGTATGCTTTTCGTTGCAGATCAGGTGAACATCAACGACATACCTATAGTTATAGTTTTAAAACCACCGAAGACTGGCAAACTATTGAGATACCTTTCAATCAAATGGAGGCTGTTTTTAGGGGTGAGGACTTAGAACTACCAAATTATCATGGCGATTTTCTTACTCAAATTGCCTTTATAATTAAAAATGGAGTTGCGGAAGATTTTAAGTTAAAAATCGATAGCATCAAAATCGTGTAAGCCAAACTTGAAGATAACAAATTTCAAAGAATTTGCCATTGACCATAATCATTTTTAATCTCCAATAAATTATATAAGTTTAGGCAATCAACCACCAAAACTATGATTTATCAAATTACATCTTTAAAGAGATTAATAGTCCCTTTTAAAGTAGATGCTCTTTTACCAAATATCTTGATATTAATACCAAGGGTGTTTACCGGATATCTTCTTGCCTTCGTTTTTGCCATTAACAAATTTGGAACACCTTGGACGCCTAAATCAATGAATCTTCATTTGTTTGAAGTGGCGGATTGGTTCGTAGACCTTACCAAGGAATTAGGACTACCCTTTACCTTGATGCCCGAAATTTTTGCTTGGTCTGCAGGGCTGACTGAAGCATTAGGCGGTCTATTATTACTAATTGGTCTCAATACCAGAATTACGGCATTCTTTATTACTACCACAATGTTCATTACCATTGCATTTAGACCTTGGGACCCGTCATGGAATATAATTCCCACATTTATGTTTTTCTGCTTAGGGCTATTCTTTATGGGATTTGGTTCTGGAAAATTTGGACTGGATTATTTGATAACTAAGAGATAAATCATCATTTGCTTTATTTTTATTTTCAAAATTTCACAATTCAGCATCCGCATTCAACAGTTCAGTGATTAGCTTTTTTAAAAGATATGGTTATAAGACATCTTTGAAGTAATCAATTAATCTTAAAACCTTTAAAAATGAAAAAGTTATTATTTACCATTACCGTATTAGCAATGACATTAACAATGAATGCACAAGAAAACGAAGGCATTACATTAACCGTTATTATTGAAAATGTTCTGAACGACGACGGCCATATTTTAAGTGGACTTCACACTACTGATACTTTTATGAGAGCAGAAGGAATAAAAACGAGTAAAAACAAAGCCGAAACTGGCGAGTTGGTGTTAACGTTTGAAAATATTCAACCGGGCGATTATGCTTTTTCTATATTGCACGATGCTAACGATAACAACCGTATGGATTTTGCCACCAATGGCATGCCTACTGAGGATTATGCCATGAGCGGTAATTCAATGCCTATGGGACCTCCGACATTCAATGACGCCAAGTTCACAGTTACCTCAGAAGACATGGAATTAAGACTACGTTTCTAAGATAAAATCAATCACATATAACAGTTGTAATAGGTCATGATAATGGTTTTTAGTAATTTTATAGCTCTAAATCATTTACATGACCATTACGCAATTACAATATGTTCTAGCTGTTGCCGAATACAAGAATTTTACTTTGGCGGCAGAAAAAAGTTTTGTCACCCAACCTACTTTAAGTATGCAGGTACAAAAGCTTGAAGATGAGCTTGATATACTTCTTTTTGATCGTAGTAAAAAACCTATCACCATTACTGAAGTTGGTAAAAAAATTGTTGATCAAGCAAAGAACATTGTAAATGAGGCTGCGCGTATAAAAGATATTGTTGAGCAAGAAAAAGGATATATTGGCGGGGATTATGTTTTGGGAATCATACCAACAATTATGCCCACATTGTTACCCATGTTTCTTAAAAACTTTATACAGAAATACCCCAAGGTAAATCTGATCATAAAAGAACAAAACACGGAAAGTCTAATTCAAAATATTGAAGACGGACATATAGATGCCGCTATTGCAGCAACACCGTTAGAAGTGGATTTCATTACGGAAAGACCTTTGTATTATGAACCATTTGTAGGTTATGTTCCAAAAGAACATCGTTTAGGCAACAATAGCCAAATTACACCAGAAGATTTAGATATTGAAGATATTCTACTGTTGCAAGACGGTCATTGTTTTAGAGAAGGTGTTTTAAATCTTTGTAAAACGCCTAAAATAGGCGGAGAACATTTTAGCCTTCAAAGTGGTAGTTTTGAAACACTTATCAATTTATCCAATGAAGGTTTGGGTATGACACTTTTACCTTTCTTGAACACTCTAGAACTTGACGAACAAAAGAAAAGGCATCTTAAATATTTTAAAGACCCTTCACCAGCACGAGAGGTAAGTCTTATTTATCATAAAAAAGAATTGAAAGTACAGATAACCGAAGCTTTACGAGATGTAATTACCGGTATTGTTCGCGGTGCCATCGCATTTCAAGATGTAAAAATTATTAGTCCGCTGAACAAATAAAATTACTCCTTATCAAATCTATACAAACACCCCTCTATACAAATACCAGGGTAAGATGGTGATAGCGTCAATCTGGTTTTGCTTTCATTGAAGTCTGCGGTAAAGCCCAAGGTATCTCTTTCTTCTTCAATTATACTATACAAATAAAGCTCTCGCTCAATAATTTCATACGAACCAGTATTGATGGTTTCTTTATTGAAGGTTGTTCTTTCATAATTACCGAACTCATCGAAAATATAGCGGTAACCTTCGCCTACATCTTTCCATTCGGTAGTACCACCTGGGCTTACATAAGATGCCGTCAACAACCACTCTCCTACCAAACCGGTTTCATCTATGGGAATACCATTAGAATCATCGTTCTCGCAGGCAAAAAGTAAAGAAATAAAAATGATAAGGGTAAGTTTAAAACGCATAGTTCTTTTTAAACTAGATGTAGAAATTAAAAAAGGTTGCTCAAAAAAAAGAGCCACTTTACGTGGCTCTAACTTATGCTTTTAAATAAACTAAACTTTGTTTTAACTCTGGCTTGTCCGTTATAAAACTTTCTAACCAGACTTTTAATTCTTCTACCTCTTCAGGTAGTAACGTCTGTAAGGCTTTCTTTAATTCTTTACAAAATAGTAAAGTATCAAAACTAACCTTCTTAAGTACTGTTTTACTATACTCTAGCATAGACTTAGACATTTTGTTGTTAGATTAATATGTTCGTTGTTGCATAAAGATAAACAGAAATTCAGAATTAATATTGCATATAAAAAGTTAAAGTAATATTCTTCATGTTAAATTTTTATGGGTTTCATAAGTATTCTATTTTGTACTTTCGAATAGATGAAAAATTTTATATTCACTATTGCCCTAATTTTACTGCTAATTTCGTGCGGTTCAAATAAAAGTCTCTTAACAAAAAGCTTGGACAAACATTTAGCTACCTCTTTTTATGAGAACCAATTTACTGGTATTTTGGTAGTCGATGCAGCAACAAAAGACACCTTGTATAACCGTAATGCTCAAAAATATTTTATACCTGCTAGTAACACCAAAATTTTTACACTTTTTGCCGCGTTAAAAACACTTCCCAACCAAATACCTGCTTTAAAATATGTAGAACAAAATGATTCCCTCTACTTTGAAGGTACGGGCGATCCTTCGTTTCTACATCCGTATTTAAAAGATTCTACCGCATTTAATTTTCTAAAGAGTAAAAGCAATGTAGTCTTTGCGACGGATAATTTTATGGATTCAAAATACGGACCTGGTTGGGCGTGGGACGATTACCAATGGTATTATTCGCCAGAACGTAACGCCCTTCCTCTATATGGAAATGTGGTAATGATAAAGAACAACCCAGAACTAGTGGTGTCACCTTCATACTTTAAGGATAGTGTTCTACAAATTAGCACTACCGTGAACCGGAAAGAGACTTCAAACTTATTTTATTATCCTCCCCATAAACAAGACACTTTAGAAACACCTTTTATAACCAACATAGCAACCACTAAAGCAATTTTAGAACAAGTACTAAATAATACCATTAGTACAAGAGCCAGAATGCCAACAGGTGTGAAAAAAACTTTATACGGCATACAGGCAGATTCACTTTACATTAGAATGATGCACGAAAGCGACAATTTTATTGCCGAGCAATTATTGATTTTGGCTGCATCTGAATTAAAAGATACGCTTAACAGCTCTTTAGCCAGAAACCACATCTTAGAAAATGAACTGATCGATTTAAACCAGGAACCAAGATGGGTAGATGGTTCCGGTTTATCGAGATACAACCTATTTACCCCGCAAAATATGGTGCATGTTTTAAGTGAATTGTATACCCTAATACCTCAAGAACGACTTTTTACAATTTTTCCTGCCGGTGGAGTTTCAGGTACGTTAAATAATAAATTTAAAGGTGGTGACAAGCCTTATGTTTATGCTAAATCGGGTAGTTTAAGCAACAACTATTGTTTAAGCGGCTACCTTTTGACCAAATCTGGCAAAACCTTGATTTTCAGCTTTATGAATAATCATTTTAAGAAGGCTACACGTGATGAAAGAACACAGCTAGAGCGTATGTTACAAACCCTTAGAGACCATTATTAATTAGCGAAGCTTTTCAGATATATATTTGTCATATTTCTCTTTCAACATCTTAATTTTAGGTGTAATATGTGTTTTACAAAAAGGTTTCTCGGTATCATTAAAATAGTAATTGTGATATCGTTCTTCAGATGATGTAAATGCCCCAAAAGGAAGGATTTTCGTAATCAACGGAGTCTCAAAATCTTGCTGTATATCAGTTATAATTCCCTTTAATGCAAGCTCATCATCCTGTTTAAAGAAATAAACTGCTGACCGGTATTTAATCCGCATAGAATGATTTTCTGTGCTTTTATGGGTGTCTAAGTGAATCGCAACTAAATCTTTCAATTCAATAACATTAGCATCATAATGTACAATTACAGCTTCGGAAAAAGCTGTAAGATGTTCTTTTGGAGCAATGAAACCCTGTTCAACTTTTACAACTCCGTTTAGTGACATAAAAACAGCTTCCGTACACCAATGACAACCACCACCAAAGCCGACTTTATATACATTTTTCATATTCTAAGAGTCGGTTTTAAGACTTTAAATTAACGCATTCATTTTTGCGTATTGCAGCAACATAATGGTTTTTGCATCTTTAATTTCTCCGCTCGCTACCATCTTCATTACGTCATTAAAATCTAACTCCAACACTTCAATATTTTCGGTTTCATCTTCAGCTCCGCCACCTTCTCCAATCTTCATACTTTCATCATATTCACCAACAAATAGATATAGTATTTCGGTCACCGAACCTGGAGACATATAAGTTTGAAACACCTTCTGTACGTTACTGATTTTATAACCTGTTTCCTCTTCCGTTTCTTTACGCACGCAATCGGCAGGATTATCACCATCTAAAAGTCCCGCACAGACCTCAATCATCATGCCATCATCATTTCCGTTCACGTATGTTGGCATTCGAAATTGTCTCGTAAGCACGACGGTCTTCTTTTTAGAGTTATATAACAAAATAGCTGCTCCGTTGCCCCTATCATAGGCTTCACGCTCTTGTGTTTCCCAGCTGCCATCTGGTTTTTGATATTTATAGGTGTATTTATTAAGTGTATACCAGTTATCTGATAACAACTTCTTCTCAACGTCTTTTATACTTCCGTTTTTCAATTTGTTATTTTTTAAAAGTGGTATAAAGATAGCTCAGTAAAAAGAAAATCCGTAGTAAAGAATATTCTCATCTACGGACTAAAAAGCGCTAACCATTATTTTAATACATTTATAAACTCCATCGATTACCAATTTCCAATAAAGGTTTGCAAGATTCATAAGCGCCTGGTATAGGGTCATAGCTTAAAACTTTTTCACCAATTTCTTCTGAGGTCATATATGCCCAAATAGCAGTCGATTTCATTGCTCTGTAAAATCCTATTTCTTCTTGAGGCCCTATAGCCGTACCCCAAATACCTCTACTAAATTTACCTGAGGTTTTCTCTTCTTTTTTTAATATTTCAATTTTTTCATCGGTTTTTAAGTTATAAAACTTTCTCCCAAACTTGTCTATACATTTTTCATTAAAGGTAGAAATTTCGAAACTCATTTGTTCTTGACCATCTTGATCATAGGTTTCTGCAATTACCTTGTCTATAAAAATATCCACTTTTACATCTAACGCTCCAGGTGTATCCGTTCTTGGTAAAATTGTGTCGACTAAGCTAGAAATAGTTTTTGCTTCGTCTTCACTAAAAAACATAGGTGACCATTCTAATCTATTTTCAGTATTACATGATTCAAACAATGATAACATGGTAGGCATCAATATCGTCGCGCCAGCAAATAAACCGGTTTTTCGTAATGCATTTCTTCTATCCATAACCTAAATATTTAACTTTTTTAATTCGGAAACTGCATGATCTGCTGCTCTTGCCGTTAATGCCATATACGTTAATGACGGATTAACACAAGACGAAGATGTCATACAGGCTCCATCTGTTACAAAAACGTTCTTGACAGCATGAACTTGATTAAATTCATTCAATACCGACGTTTTAGGGTCACGTCCCATTCTTGCCGTACCCATCTCATGGACACCATACCCTGGTGGATGTTCTTTATCAAAACCTAAAACGTCTTTGACCCCAGCTTTTGTAAGCATTTCCACTGCATCCTCCTGAATTTGCTTATTTAGTGTCTTTTCATTTTCTTTAAATTCTGCGTCTATAATTAATGTAGGTTGTCCCCATTTATCCAAAACTTCTGAATTTAAAGATATTTTATTATCGTGGTAAGGTAAACATTCTGCAAAACCGGTAATGAACATTTCCCAGCCGCCAGGTTTTAGTATATTTTCTTTAAAGTTTGCTCCGAAGTCTTCAATATTCGCGGAATTACCACCTCTATATGCCCCTCCTTGAAATCCAAATCCTCTTAAAAATTTATCTGATTTACTTTGCTCATCTATATTTACATACCTAGGAATATATACGCCATTGGGTCGCCTACCCTTATAATATTTATCATCAAAACCTTCGACCTTTCCAATCGCGCCAACCCTGTATGTGTGATCCATAAGGTTATGCCCCAACTCACCACTATCATTTCCTAAACCATTTTCGAAACGGTTAGATTTAGAATTCATTAGTATTTGGGTGGTACTTAAAGTAGATGCATTTACAAATATTAACTTAGCCGAGTATTCAATATCCTCATTAGTTTCTGCATCGATTATACGAACGCCAGTAGCTTTACCCTTGGTATCATCGTACAATAAAGATTGAACAATAGAGTATGGTCTAATGGTTAAATTACCTGTTGCATTTGCAGCGGGTAGGGTTACCGCATTACTACTAAAATATGCTCCATAAGGGCAACCTCTACTACATCTATTTCTATTTTGACATTGTCCTCTACCATTATGAGGCTGAGTTAGATGTGCGACCCTACCAATGGTCATATTTCTACCCTTAAATTGTTTTTCAATTCTATCCTTAACATGCTTCTCCACACAATTAAGTTCCATTGGCGGTAGAAAATGACTGTCGGGTAATTGCGGCAAACCCAAAGCTTCACCACTGATACCAGCAAATTTTTCAACGTAGGTATACCACGGCTCAATGTCTTTATAACGAATAGGCCAGTCAACACCATACCCATCCTTTGCATTTGCTTCAAAATCCAAATCGCTCCAACGGTATGTTTGTTTTCCCCATAACAGAGATTTTCCACCCATTTGGTGACCACGCAACCATAAAAACGGTTTCTTTTCGGTATATGGATTAGCCTTATCATCTGCCCAAAAATGTTCAGTATCTTTACCGACCCATCCGGAGCGGATGTTCTTGTAATGCTTCTCTTTTTCTTGAGGTGTTAGTCCACCTCTTAGCTCCATATCCCAAGGATCTAAATTCATGGTTGGATAATCAACTACATGCTCTACAATTGGACCTCGCTCCAATACCAAAGTCTTTAACCCTTTCTCACAAAGTTCTTTTGCTGCCCATCCACCGCTAATTCCAGACCCAATAACTATAGCATCATAGGTTACCTCTTTTTTAGCGTTAATATTAAAATTTGCCATTAAAAATGTTGAGTTTGTTTCCTTCCTAAAATACTAAATAGTGGTCAAAAATTAATATTTACCGATTATTCTTAAGATTATGACAAATTTTACTAATCATAACTAATTATTGTATAATCTCAGACATACTTATATTACAAGCAATACTTAAGATTTAGATTTTAATTAAATGAACAATAAAAGTTCGAAAGCCTTTTCGTTAAAAAGTACAGAAAATTGCTTAGCACAATCATTAATAGCTTCAAAATGGTCATCTAGCAAAAACTCTTGCTATCTAAAATTCTTTTTATTTATCTTTTCGATACGAACTCTAAACAACCGACTACCTTGAAACCATTTTTCATTTACTTCATTTTACTTCTAGCGCTAATTACATCTTGTAAGGAGAACCAAAACACCAATAGTACCAAAGATTTGCCCAAAATAGCCATTGCTGGGTTGGGTATTGAAAGTAGTACGTTCTCCCCTGCCCTTTCTACAGAAGAGGCGTTTCACGCCAAAGTAGGCGACTCGGTGTTTACGAGATATCCATTTTTACAGCCAGATTCGCTAAACAGAAATAGAGCAGAATGGGTGCCAACACTAGTTGGTAAATCTTTACCTGGTGGCACGGTAACGCGTGAAGCCTATGAGTCATTGGTGACTAAAAGTTTGAAGCTCTTGGAAGAGAACAAACCGTATGACGGACTTTTTTTTGATATTCATGGCGCAATGAGCGTTGTTGGCTTAGATGACCCAGAAGGTGATCTAATAATGCGTATTCGTGAGGTAATAGGAGATGACGTGCTAATTTCAACATCGATGGATTTACATGGCAATGTATCTGAACGATTGGCAAAACACACCGATTTGATTACGGCTTACCGAATGGCTCCGCATGAAGATGCCATTGAATCTAAAAAGAGAGCGGTCACCAATTTGATAGATCGTCTTGAAAGCGGAAAGGGAAAACCTGCATTTAAAGCATGGGTTCCTGTACCGATTTTGCTACCTGGTGAAAAAACGAGTACCCGTATTGAACCTGGCAAAAGTCTTTATGCAAAAGTACCTACCGTGGCAGACCAAGAAGGGGTAATCGATGCTGCCATTTGGATTGGTTATGCCTGGGCAGATGAACCACGTAACCATGCGGTAGTAATGGTTACCGGTGATGATAAAGAAAAAGTGGCGAAAGGTGCCGAGAGATTAGCGCAAAGTTTTTGGGATGTACGTAATGAGTTCGAATTCGTAGCGCCTACTACAACTCTGGAGGAAAGCTTAAAACTTGCTTTGGCAAGTGATAAAAAACCCTATATGATAAGCGATATGGGCGATAACCCAACTGCTGGAGGTGCTGGCGATGTAACGTGGACACTTGAGCAATTATTGGATAGATCTGAATTTGCTTCTAAAAATGGTAAGTCTCTTATTTACGCCTCTATACCCGGACCTGAATTTGTAGAAAAAGCCAAAGAAATTGGTGTTGGAGGAAAAATTAAAGCAGAAGCCGGTGCTGCAATAGATGATAGATTTGCCGGTCCTTTAACCTTAGAAGGGACTATTACCGCCATAAAAGAGGGCGATGTAAATGCCGAAATCGAAGTAGTGGTGAAAGTGGGCAATATTGATGTTATAGTTACCAAAAAACGAAAGCCCTACCACCACCTCAGCGATTTTACCAATTTAGGATTAGACCCTAAAAACACAGATATTGTGGTGGTTAAAATTGGCTATTTAGTTCCTGAATTGTATGATATGCGTGGCGATTGGACTATGGCACTAACCCCTGGCGGAGTTGATCAAGATTTAAACAGATTAGGCTATAAAAGGATTAAACGACCTATGTTTCCATTAGACAGTACCATGAGTCAGCCAAATTTAAAACCTAGATGGATCCCTACTGCGAACGCTGAATGATCAAACTGAAATAGCTTTGTTTAAATAGCGCCTAAAGGGTAACATTTCTATATAGTACTCAACCAATTGATCATCAAAATCACTCTTGTGGGTGTCATTGGTTGAAAACTCTCTGGCTACAGCAAAGGTCTTGTTTTTAAGTAATTCTATATGCTTATGATCTTTGACAAATCCTTTTGGTGCATTGGTAAGCTTAACATCTTCATATAGTCCTCCAAAACAAGTTTTGAAGGACTTTTTATTTAAGATTTTCACTAATTCTTCTCCGTCATAATCAATAGCATCGCGAACACTTCGTAATACTTTTGGCTCTGGCCTCCATAATCCGCCGGCAAAAATGCATCGGTCTATGCCCAGTTCAAAATAGAAATCCGCCGTTTTTGGCTTCTTGTCGAATCCCGCTCCAAAATGATCTTTGTATACTGGCTTATTCGGATGAAACATTAAATTATTGTTGATTCTATTAATCCCTTTTTTACCGGGCGTATCGTAATATTCATCATCAATAGCAGTTAATCTACTATTCATACTATTCAACCATTCTATATACTCATCACGAACTTGCTTGTACCATTTACGATTGGCATCCATCCATTCCTTAGAATTATTCTTCTGCAATTCTTTAAGAAATTCAATTTGATTTTTAAAACTCATTCGTTGGTTCGCGGTTGTTGGTTGTTGGTTGTTGGAAAATTAAAATACAAACTCAAGCTCAAAATTCAAATTCAAATTCAAATCCTAATTAGTACTTCATACTTCCTATTTAAACTTAATACATAGAAATAGAACTTTACAAAAACCTTAAAAATTAGTCTATTCTCTTCTTCTTAATACTTTGTACTTTGTACTTTGTTGGCACTACTTATTTCTTAAAATCGATTATCTCCACCAACAATATCTCCTAAAGTTCCTAGTATACTTCCTTCTCCTTTGTCTTTTCCTCCCCGAGGTATAGAAGCTAATACTCTACCTGCCAAACGACTAAATGGTAATGATTGAATATATACGGTGCCTGGTCCTCGTAGGGTTGCGAAGAACAATCCTTCTCCACCGAAAACAGTATTTCTAATTCCGCCAACGAATTCAATATCGTAATCTACTTCTTTGGTAAAACCTACAATACAGCCGGTATCTACTTTTAAAACTTCACCGGGACCTAAGGTCTTTTTAGCTAAAGTTCCACCAGCATGTATAAACGACATACCATCGCCTTCTAGCTTTTGCATGATAAAACCTTCACCACCGAAAAGTCCGCGGCCTAATCTCTTTGAAAATTCAATACCTACGGAAACTCCTTTGGCTGCACATAAGAATGCATCTTTCTGACAGATAAAGCGTCCGCCCATTTCAGAAAGATCAATAGGCAATATTTTACCCGGATATGGAGAAGCAAAACTTACCTGCTTTTTACCCTGACCTATATTTAAAAATGCTGTCATGAATAGGCTTTCCCCTGTAAGCATACGTTTACCAGCAGAGAAAATCTTACCAAGTACACTGTTGTCTTGATTACTACCATCACCAAAAATGGTGTTCATTTTAATATCGGTATCCATCATCATAAAGCTACCGGCTTCTGCCACTACAGCCTCTTGCGGGTCTAGCTCTATTTCAACATATTGCATTTCTTCCCCAAAAATCTCGTAATCTATCTCGTGTGCGTTCATTTGTGTTTTGTATTTGATTGATGTTTATATATAATATGTAGGCAAGTTGGCCACTTTGTTACAAGTTACCAACTTACTTTTTCAAAAATTACCTTACTCAACAATTTATCAAATAAAACAATACTATCGCACCCTTTTTAAAGTAAGAAAATACTAGTATACCTTTTTATCGTTTGTCATATTCGCAAAATTATATTTTAGACCTATGTTAAAGTAAAAACTGTTTGACATATCAAAGTCATATATTTCATCGTCGCTATAATCTTGTATCTGCATACGATTATATGCAGTGTACCCGCCCTGTACCGTTGCGGTGAGCTTTTCCCAAAAGTCAACGTTATACCCAAGACCAAGTAAAACACTAGTTTGTCTTAGCGTACCGCTATAGTCTTCTTTGTAGACCTCTATCTCATCATTAATATTACCGGTAAAGCCAGTTAGCGTGGCAAAGCCTTCGAAATGATGGCTTTTACCTAAAGAGTACTTTACCCTACTATCGGGTACACCTATTTTATATGCCCAGTTGTCATTAATTCTTCTCGCATAAGAAATGATGGGTATTGGGTAATACAGTCCGTATTTAATATCATATGCAGCACCAAAGGTTAGAACGCTATTATCCCTACCATTATACTTACTTAGCGTTAACATCGCATTAAAAAACAAATCATCTGATGCTATGTTATCATCCCTAAAATTAGAAGATACTTCTGATTCTTGCATAGCAAATATGCGCCAGTCGTTTCTTAAATTTCTTTCATATGTAAAACGTAAACTAAACGAATTAAAAGTTTCAATTTCATCGGTTTCAAAAGGTACATCCTCATCAACAAAACTGAAAGATGTGTTCTGCAATTTTCCGCCGACCGTAAATTTTTCGGTTAAATTATTAATAACGGGTATATCCAATCCTGCTTTTAATCTATAAATATTAACTACATCATAACTTGGAAAAAATTCTGATTGTATATAAATATTATCTGTTTCTTGGGCGTAAGACCAGCTTACCATAAATAACAATAAAATTGACACTTTCTTCATAAAACAACACTACTTTAATATGATTATCAGAATGGTTCGATCCATTCTTTGAAGCATAAAAGTGTTCAAAATATTAAGCAAGAACAATCTTAATAGATTTGGATAAGTTGCATATAGAGGAAAAGGAGAATTTTATCTACCAAACGCTTTTCATTTAGTAAATCTTATGAAATGGTTACGAAGCAACACATTGGTTACAGGAAAATGCTACTTTTTTGAGATAGCCTGCAATAATTCTTTCGCTTTTTGACTACCTATTAGGTATCGCTTACCATTTTTAAGTGTGAGGGCAACTCCTTGATTGCCCTTTACATTGTAGACCGTACCGTATTTTCTAGCTATTCTGATGCCATAGCCCACAAAACCATAATCGGTAATTCGGCTTTCTTCAATTTCTGTTAAAGAAATCTTCTTTTTGAAAAATATTAGATGACGAATGCATATTTCATTATTGGTTACCACCACCTTTAGTTTTGTGAAAGCAAAGAACAATACGGTTAGTACATATAAAAAATAGGGTAATAATTCAGCAAATGAAATTTTATTCGAAATCCACATCATGCTCACATTACCAGAATCATTTGGAATTTGGGCCGTAAATAAGCGTACATATGTAATTACCGTACTTATTACAAACAATAGCATTGGTGCAAGTATAATGAGCCACAACCACCATTGTGTAAATTTCTGGCTTTCTTTGAACCTTATTTCCCTTTTCATTGAAACTACTTTTTTTGTTTCAACCTCACAGTCCACTCAAAATCAAAAGTACTCACCACTACCCCATCTTCATTGACACCAACAGATTTCATCCAAATGGTTTGCCCTTCACCCGTAGCAATGGTTTTATCTAGAGCTTCTTTTATTAAATGACCGTCCTCACAGGTAAAGGTTATTTTTCCCGTAGCTTTTTTAGAAAAGTTAGCTTTGTTATTAGCGACCAACATGGAAATTTTCTTTCCGGTAGCTTCAATTTGATCGATCATCATTGCCCCGGTTGTTAATTCTGCCGCCATACCTTGTACCGCCCAAAACATAGAATTGAATGGATTCTGATTGATCCATCTATGTGTTACGGTTACCACAGACCTATTTTTATCTATTTCTTTTAAACGTACACCGCACCACCAAGCTGCAGGTAGTTTAAAAAAGGAAAACATGTTGAATTTACTAGCTGTTACCGCCATATCATTTAATTATTTCGCTAAAAATAGGGTTTATTTACACGATTCTAAAATGTTAAATTATTGTTAAATATCAGTACTATGCGTTACATAGTACCTTTTTTTAGCCATATATTTGCATAGGAAGTTAATAGGTAATCAAAGTAATTAGCTTTTACACAGTATTAAAATCAATCATCATCATCAACGCATCAATCATGACAGAATCAGTTACAAAACACGAAAGAAACCTCTCTGCACTAATACATGCGAGTACGTTTTCTAAATTCTTTATTCCGTTCGGGAACTTCATCATTCCACTTGTTTTATGGACGGCAAATAAAAAGGAATATGAATTTGTAGACCATAATGGAAAACAAGCTCTAAATTTTCAAATTAGTATACTCCTCTACTCCATTCTAGTAGGCATGGTTAGTATCCCATTTTTCTTAGGTGGCATTCTACCTAATATTTTTGATTTTGATCATTTCGGGTTATCGAATATCCACAGTTTCAACACCATTAATTTTCATTTTGATTCTGATGATTTTTTTGGTCCATGGATGATTCCTGCAGGTTTACTTGGTCTGGCACAATCTGCCATATTTGTCATCAATATTGTATATACCATATTAGCAACGATCAAAACAAACGAAGGTGAAGTTTTTGAATATCCATTAACCATAAAATTTATAAAATAACAGAATCAGTCAATACATATCTGGGTATTCATCACACCCATTGGAGTTTATTTATCAATCAATTAAAACCTGTTTAACGACAGACAAATCAATCAAAATGTTTATTCATCAATCAAAAAACGAACAGTTAACCTATGCAGACAACAGAGAAGATGGAGCAATCCCCTCCGAAAGCGGGACTGCATAAAAAGCAAAAAGATATTATGAACGTAGAAAATACAAAAGCGCAAATGCGTAAAGGGGTTTTGGAGTATTGCATCTTGTCTATCTTGAACGGAGAAGACAAATATGCATCTGAAATCTTAAAAACGCTAAAAGATGCTAAAATGCTAGTAGTGGAAGGAACTATATATCCGCTACTGACCAGGTTAAAGAATGCGGGACTTCTAAACTACCGTTGGGAAGAATCTACATCTGGACCACCAAGAAAATATTATACACTTACCGAAACCGGTAAACTTTTCCTAAAGGAACTGGATACTACCTGGGACGAACTAAGAAAAGCCACCAACATAGTAACCAACTCAAAAAACAGCTAATCATGAACAAAACAGTAAATATAAATTTAGCGAACATGCTCTTCCATATAGATGAAGAGGCATATAATATAATGCGTAGGTATTTAGAATCTGTTAAAAGATCTTTTGCCAATACACCTGGTAGCGATGAGATCATTGCAGATATCGAAGCAAGGATCGCAGAACTTTTTCATGACAAACTTGAAAACGAAAGACAGGTTATTACCCAAAAAGAGGTTGACGAGGTTATTGCCATAATGGGGCAACCAGAAGACTACATGGTAGATGAGGAAATCTTTGAAGATGAACCTAGAGCAAAATCGGCTACAACACAGAATAGGGTTAAAAAACTTTATAGAGATACCGATAAAAAATATGTAGCAGGTGTTTCTGCCGGGTTGGCACATTACTTTGGTATTGACCCTTTATGGATTCGTTTACTTTGGATTTTCTTGACCATTTTTACTTGGGGCGGATTTATCTTTATTTACGGATTATTATGGATTTTAATACCAGAAGCCAGAACTACTGCCCAAAAATTGGATATGAGCGGAGAAACCGTGAATATCAGCAATATTGAGCGTAAAGTTAAGGAGGGTTTTGATGACGTTGCGGATCGCGTAAAAAGTGTGGACTACGAAAAAGTAGGCGACACCGTCAAAAAAGGAGGTAAAACAATCTTTGACACCTTTGGTGATATTGTCATGTTTCTATTCAAGATTTTTGGCAAATTCATTGGTATACTTTTAGTTATCATCGGTGCCGCAACATTGATCGGTCTATTTGTAGGTATGTTTACCGTTGGTATCTTAGATATCATTCATGTACCGGGCATAGATTTTTATAACGTGGTAAACTCTACCAACATGCCTATTTGGGTAGTCTCATTATTGGCATTTTTTGCCATCGGTATTCCGTTTTTCTTCTTAATGTACTTAGGATTAAAAATATTGGTAAATAACTTAAAGTCTATTGGTACTGTCGCAAAATTCTCACTGCTTGGGCTGTGGTTAATATCGATTATTCTATTGATCATATTTGGTATTAGAGAAGCTGCTGCACACGCGTATACAGGTAGTATGTCTGTGGAAGATGAGATTACCACAGTAATGCCAACTGATACTTTGAACATTAGACTGGTCTCTACAGACCAGTATGACCATGAAAATGATATGAACTTGGGAGATACTTTTCTTTCTTACGATGAAGCGGGAAATAAAATTTTGGTTTCAGATGATGTAAGATTTCGTATTCGTAAATCTAAAGATACCTTGGTTCGTGTTCAAGTTAGAAAAGAAGCGGACGGCCCATCTAATAGAGAGGCAAAGGATATTGCCAGTCAGATTGTTTATGACTATGAAGTAAGCGGTAATACCATCTCTTTTAATGATTACTTGACCACACAAGGTCCTAAGTTCAAAGACCAAGAAGTACGTGTAAATATATTTTTGCCCGTAGGTACCATCTTAACTTATGAACAGACCAATTCTAGAAATTGGATCACCACGGTAAATACAGACCGAGACACAGATGGTTTAGAAGGCTACCTGTGGAAAATGACCAACAATGGGGAATTAGAATGCTTAGATTGCCCTGAATACATTGAAATGAATGACGAGGACGAAAATGGTTCTAATCGCATAAAAATCAATGAGAACGGTATTGACATCAATATTAACGATAACGGCGAAAAAGGTAAGATCATCATCAACGAAAATGGCATTGACATTGACGTAAATGATCACGGAGAATCGTTTAAAATGAAATTAGATGAGAACGGTGTAAAAATTGATGCTAACGATAGCATCAAATAATTACAGTTCATTCGACTAAAACGACAATTCGATATTTATTAATCGTAGAAGAATTAAAAAACAATCATTTTTACATCATCAAATAACAATCATAAAAACAAACAATCATGACAACATTAGTAAGAATAACAGTAGCTCTTATTTTAGCCCTATTACTTTCCTCTTGCGGCTTTGATATTAATTTTGGATCAGGACAAGCCGGTAACGGTGTAGTGGTAGAAGAAACCAGGGAAATAACCGAAGAATTCACAGAAGTATCCGCTTCTGAAGGTTTAGAAGTATTTGTCTCTCAAGGTACTGATTTTGATATTGCAGTTGAAGCAGATGAAAATATTATAGATTTCATAGGTACCGATATCAAAAACGGTAAATTAAAAATTCACTGTGTAGAGAATATCGGTCGTGCTACAAAGAAGATATTTGTAACCATGCCCAACGTTTCCGGGTTGTATGCTTCAAGTGGCGCTCACCTAACCACTGAAAACAAAATTCAATCGGACAAACTGGAAATAGACGCTAGTAGTGGTGCCATTTTAAATGCTATTGTACAAGCTACCAATATGGATATTGATGCCAGTAGTGGCGCCAACATTTCACTAGAGGGAACCGCAAATGAAGTTTATGTTGATGCCAGCAGTGGTTCTAATGTTAGGGCAAATGATCTTGCGACTTCAGAAGCTAATGCCGATGCCAGTAGTGGTGCCAATATTAGTATTGATGTCAAAGATAATTTAACGGCAGAGGCTTCTAGTGGAGGTAATATTTCTTACAAGGGAGATCCAACGGTACAAAAGAACAAATCTGTTTCCGGTAGCGTTCATAAATACTAAAATATTCATCAATCAAATCAACAACCGAACCCACTGAAATATCAGTGGGTTTTCGTTTTTTAGTCCTATCCTTATCTGTATATTAGTACTATGCAAGTACACTTAAAAAAATATACTTTACCGCTAAAGCACACCTTTAGTATTTCACGCGAATCTCATGATTTGCAAGATACTATAATAGCTTCTTTAACCTTAAATGGCAAAACTGGTTACGGCGAGGCCACCTCTAATCCGTATTACAAAATAACGGTTGAGAGTATGATGGATGAAATAAATGCCATTTCTACTGAAATTAAAGGGTTTGATTTTACCTCCCCAGAAATATTTCATTCTTTTTTGGTAAAAAAAGGCTTATCCAATTTTGCCATTTGTGCATTAGATCTTGCCGCCCATGACCTATATGGGAAATTACAGGGCAAGCCATTATATAAAATTTGGGATACTAATATTGAAAATTACCCAACTACAAACTATACCATTGGTATTGCCTCAATTGATATAATGCTGGCAAAAATGAAGGAAATGCCATGGCCGATTTATAAAATTAAATTAGGTACTAGTGATGACGTTGCCATTGTACGCGAATTACGCAAACATACCGATGCCATTTTTAGAATAGATGCTAATTGCGCATGGACAGCGGAAGAAACCATACATAACGCACCATTGTTAAAGGAGTTGGGCGTAGAGTTTTTAGAGCAGCCCCTAAAGGCCGATGATTGGTCTGGTATGGAAGAAGTTATGCACCATAGTGTATTACCCGTAATTGCAGATGAAAGTTGTATTGTTGAACGTGACGTTGAAAAATGCGCACTGCATTTTAGTGGTATCAACATTAAATTGACCAAATGTGGCGGACTCACCCCTGCCCTACGCATGATAAAACGAGGTAAGGCATTGGGGATTAAGGTTATGGTAGGCTGTATGACAGAATCTACTGTGGGTATTTCTGCCATTGCACAATTAATTCCTCAACTGGATTATGTAGATATGGATGGTGCCCTGCTGTTAAAAAGTGATATCGCCACCGGCGTACAAATAGCTTCAGACGGTAGAGTCATTTTTCCTAATCTAGCCGGTAGCGGTGTTCAACTTTTAGATTAATGTATACTATTGATGGGTTTCCTGGAAGAACAATTACCAAAGACGGTAAAGAACTGTTATATTTTGGCGGCACATCTTATTTAGGACTCCAAACCGATGCAGATTTTCAGTCCATATTCATTGAGAATATCAAGAAATACGGTACAGCTTATAGTGCTTCTCGTAAATCGAATATTAAAATTTCCATTTTCGATGAGGTAGATTATTACCTAGCGGAAATGGTTGGCAGTGAAGCCTGTATCTCAATGTCATCAGGCTATTTGGCGGGGCAGCTGGTATGTGATTATTTCAGTAACGGCGATTACAGTTTGTTCTATGCCCCAAACACCCACTCTGCCCTATTTAGAAATCAACAGAAAGTATACCCAAACTGGCAAGAACTTGAGAAAGCTATTAATGAAAACATCAACACGACTCCTGTGCTTTTTTTAGACAGTATAGATTTTCATGGTGATAATTATCCAGATTATACATTCCTTGAAAAACTGCCCTTATCCAATATCATTCTTGTTGTAGATGATTCTCACGGTATTGGTATTACCGGTGAAAATGGCGGTGGCAGTTATGCTTTTCTACAATCACTACAACCAAAAGAACTTCTGGTATCCTGCTCATTGGGAAAGGGCTTCGGAATTCAAGCCGGAGCAATATTTGGTAGCAAAAAAATAATAAACCTTCTAAAAAACACTTCGTTTTTTGGTGGTGCCAGCCCAGCTACACCAGCTGCATTGGCAACTTTAAAAGATGCTCAAGTACTTATCATTGCCAAAAGAATTCAACTTCATAAAAATACAGACTTCTTCTTATCAACATTATCGAATACTTCTCTATTTGTGTTTGCCAAAGGGCATCCTACCTTTAATTTTCAGAATGAAATGCTCTCCAAATACTTGAAAGAAAATGACATTATAGTTACCAATTTCAGATATCCCTCAGAGAATGATTCGTTAATGAGCCGTATCGTTTTAAGTGCTTCCCATACCCAAAACGACATTTTAAATCTTTGTGCTATTCTTAACGCATTCACCGCTAAATCGTAGTATTTACTACAATTATCTCACTTTCAATATATTATTCTTAATTATTAGATTATATTTTTATCAAATTCTGATAATTATTTGTATCTTTTTAATACAGATTCAACTCTTTTATTAACTAACACGCTACCACTATGAAAAAATTATTAGGATTGGTATTGTTGATGCTGCTATTGGTTTCAGCTGCCTCAACAAATTCCATTAACGACAACTACATGCATACCATTCAAGGTACATGGGAACTGGAAAGTTTTTATAATTACGACGGACAAGATGTTATCGATACCGTACCGACAGCCGACGGTTACAGGCAAGTTAAAATGTATTATAACGGTAAAATTATGTGGACAAGATATGTACCCGTAGATAAAATAGGACGGTTTGGTTATGGCACCTATAAAATTACCGATGACCGTTTGATGGAAACATTGGAGTATGGTGACAACGAAATGATACAAGCCATGGACACGTTGCGCATTTTTACTTTTGAACTAAAGCTCAGCGATGATAGGTTCAGTCAAATTAGTTTAGATGAAGAAGGCAATAGAACCTTCTCTGAAAATTATGTAAGAATAGATTAACTCAATGTAATGAACAAAAAAAGAGCCCATTCTTAGGAATGGGCTCTTTTTTATATACCTTAATTTAAGTTCTAATACTTATCGGCAACTGCTTCTTCAACAGAACCTATTGATGCTAAATATCTTTCGGCATCAAGCGCTGCCATACAACCAGTACCTGCTGCGGTAACGGCTTGTCTGTATTCTTTATCTTGAGCATCTCCACTAGCAAATACTCCTGGTAAATTGGTCATGGTAGATTTACCTTTGGTGATAAGGTATCCTGTTTCATCCATATCTAATTGACCTTTGAATATATCTGTATTTGGTTTATGGCCAATAGCAATGAACAGACCGGTAATTGCGATATCTTCCTTTTCACCTGTTTGGTTATTTACCATACGCAAGCCTTCTACAACCTGCTCACCAAGCACCTCATCAACTTCAGTGTTGTAGCGTACTTCAATATTTTTAATGCTATTTACTCTATGTTGCATAGCTTTTGATGCTCTCATTTCATCTCTACGCACCAACATGGTTACCTTGTTACAAATGTTTGCCAAATATGAAGCTTCTTCTGCCGCGGTATCTCCTGCACCAACAATAGCAACGTCTTGTCCTTTATAAAAGAATCCGTCACATACGGCACATGCCGAAACTCCACCACCACGTAAGCGTTGCTCACTTGGCAAGTTTAGATATTTAGCAGAAGCGCCAGTAGAAATAATTACAGTTTCCGCTTCTATTTCCTTATCATTATCCGCAACTACTTTATGAATCCCTCCTTTTTCTTTTGAAAATTCAACTGAAGTAATCATACCAATTCTAACTTCGGTACCAAAACGTTCTGCTTGTTGTTGCAATTGCACCATCATGGTAGGACCGTCTATACCCTCTGGATATCCTGGAAAATTATCAACTTCAGTCGTGGTGGTCAATTGACCTCCTGGCTCCATTCCTGTATACATAACAGGTTTTAAATCTGCACGGGCAGCATATATTGCCGCCGTATAACCTGCAGGTCCGGATCCTATAATCAATGTTTTTACACGTTCTATTTTATCAGACATAATATCAAGTGGTTCTATTAATTTATCTATAACAAAAGTAGGTTTTTGAGCTAGAAACTTACAATATAGTTATCAAAACTTTTTATACGATTATTAGTTATGAAGATAAGTATTCACTATTTTTCGGCTGTTTTTCTTAAATTAAATTAATATTAATTATAGAAAAAAATGAACCATCCCCCATTCTTAACGTAAGTATCGTAGAACTTTTATGATTTTTGAATGAAAACCTTTAACTGTGCTATTATAGAGGACTCCATTACCCAAAGGAGACTTCTAGAAGAATATATTGCAAAACATAAGAATTTAAAATTAATGCATTCCGCTAGTGCCAATGCAGATGTTTTAGAAGACTTAAATACTTCAAATATCGATTTGCTATTTCTAGATATAGAGATGCCCGATATGAGCGGATTCGAGTTCTTATCGGGTCTTACTATTGAGCCTCAGGTAATTATTACCAGTACGCATCAAAAGTATGCGCTTGAAGCATTTGACTTCAACGTAACCGATTTTCTTTTAAAACCCTACAGCACTGCTCGGTTTGAAGCTGCAATTACAAAGGCAATCGATAAAGTAAAAGCTGCCAAAAAGAAGCAACCCGAAAGTAAATTGGTGGTAAAACATAACCTTAAACAAGTAGAGCTCAACGTACACAGCATACTTTACGTGGAAGCATTGGGCGACTATGTAAAGGTGGTGACCGATGAACGCAATTATGTAATTCTATCTACTATGAGCGCTTTTAAAGATAGACTTGAAGCTGATAAATTCATTAGAATTCACAAATCATATATCGTAAACCTGAAAATGGTAGAACGTTATAATCATGAATTCATTGAAATTCAGAATAAAAAGATACCTATTAGCCGCGCAAAAATTGCCGAACTGGATCAGTTACTAAATTGCCTGGACTAACAAGTTCTTATTCTTGCAGCATAGCTACAGTTGCCACAGTTCTAAAGCCGGTATGCTCTAATGAGGAATCCATACTTGACCCCATTCTTGCAGATACCCGGTAACTTGCGCAATAAGATTCACTACACAAAAACGAACCGCCTTTTATGACTCGTTCTTTTGCCAGAGGATTGTTAGGTGTGAACGGACTATCAGCTCCCGTAGGGTTCACCAATACCGTATTTTTTGCTTTGGTTTCTTTGTAATAATTGGTGTTGTACCAATCACTGGTCCATTCCCAAACATTACCGGCCATATCATAAAGTCCGTATGCATTAGGTGGATAAGATTTCACGGGAGCCCTAAATTCAAATCCGTCTGCCTTGGTATTTTCTACGGGGAATTCGCCTTCCCATGTATTTGCTCTTTTCGCCAAAACGGAAACATCATCGCCCCAGTTATAAATGGTACCATAAGAACCTGCCCTAGAAGCAAGCTCCCACTCCGCCTCTGTCGGCAAGCGTCTATTTGCCCATTCGCAGTAGGCTAATGCATCTTCATATGACACTTGAACCACCGGGTAATTATCTTTACCTTTTATACTACTTTCCGGACCGTTAGGGTGTCTCCAATCTGCACCAATTGTCCAGTTCCACCATTGTGAGAAATCATATAAATTAGGTACCGATGATTTTGATTTTTTAAAAGTCAATGATCCAGGCTGTAAAATGGAATCATGTGGCTTTTCTGTACCTGCAGGTACTTGTTTCTTCAACTCTTCCCAATCAATTCCTCTTTCTGCAACGGTTACATAGCCTGTAGCTTTCACAAATGCAGCAAATTGGGCATTGGTAACTTCGGTGGCATCCATAAAAAATCCGTCTACCATAACATCGATTGCAGGTTTTTCATGATTCATTGCTATTTTATCATTGCTGACCGCACCTTGCTTAAACGTGGCTCCTGATACCCATACCATGCCTTCTGGAGCAGTTACTCCTTCCGGCTTTTCTATCATAATGGTATGTGCAACGGCTGGAGTTTTTGCTTCTTCTTTCTCCGTAACTGGATCTTGAACCGTGGTCTTTTTTGTTTCAGATTTACAGTTTATCATTGTAACCAACAGTAAAGCCAAGCCTAAAACATGTATGTTTTTATTCATACGCTAAATATACTTTCTCTTATTTAATTTCTACTTGAAGACCACAATTTTAACGTATGGGACTAATTATGTAATCGAAAGAAAGGTTTTCTGGTTTGATCTGATATTTCTCCATTGGTAGTAACCCCCAACTGTTATCTCCGCCAACACCCATTTGACTATGATCTATATTTATATTGATCAAATCTCTAGTCGGTATATCAAACGTATGCTGCTGCCTCTTTTGCATGCCTTCATCAAAATCTGAATTCAATTGATGGTGCGCACTAAACGAGAATAGATCTGGAGCAGCAATCTTAATCCCTTTACCCTCTTTATTTTCAAAGGACAAAGTTCTAATATCCGTTCTGTTTCCATTTTCTTGCGGACGAATATATTCAACATATAAATCGGATACCTTGGCATTATACAAACCAACCAATGCAGCCGTTTTACGATCTTCATAATTTTCATGTTCTCCCCTGCCATACCATTCTACTTGGTCATAACTGCTATCAATTATTAAGTTATTACCGAATCTTGGCAAAATTGGCAAATCGCTTTTAATACCTTTTAACTTAGTACTTACCAAAATTTCGCCTCTTGAATTGATCGTATATGTAACATTTACCTCTCCATTTACCGCAGGCAAATTATATGTGGCGTTTAGCTGTAAATCTTTTCTGATTTTGAACGGATTAGCAGTAAGCTTCATGGCATCTAAAATCTTCTTGCCTTCATTGGAATTGATTTCTAATTTGGTCAATTCTTGATTTAGGGTAGCATCTTTCCAAGGTTTTAGCAATTTTGGCATGTTGTAACCGTAATCATTATCATTTGGTGCACGCCAGAAATTAACAGTAGGTCCCTTTTGCAAAAGATTTCCTTGTCCGTAATCTATGGAAGACAATGAACCGTCTTTACTGTTAAAACCTATTTCGAATCCGTCACCGGTAACAATAATGATTTCTTGTTTTTTAGTCACTTTTAATCCCTCAATATTTTCTTTAAAAACAGATGGTTTAAAATCCGTCAATTGAAATTGCTCATAAGCCAATAAGTAGTGCTCAGGAATTAATGCGCTTTCCTTCTTTGTGGTCATGTATACATTCAAATGATACTCAGACGTGGCATTTGCTAATTCTGGTAAGTCTATTTGAACTGCTTTAGTTTCATAGGGAGCAATATCCACATCGTCTAAATTTCCTTTTCCCACTTCTACGCCGTTCTCCAATAATCTCCACGAAAAATTATATTCCGAAAGGTTCGTAAAATCATACATATTTTTCAGACTGATTTTTCCAGATTTCGGATCCTCCGATGTAAACTTCACATATTGATATACTTTCTTTACCTCATACAGAGCCGGATGCGCAGAGCGATCAGGATCTACCAAACCGTTCAAGCAAAAATTATTGTCATTCTGCAGTTCCGAACCGCCTAAATCTCCTCCAAAAGCATAAAATTCTACGCCTTCATCATTAGTTGCTTTTAGACCTTGATCCACCCAGTCCCAAATAAATCCGCCTTGCAATACATCATATTTTTCAATAGCATCCCAATACTCTTGTAAGTTACCGACACTATTACCCATCGCATGGGCATATTCGCATTGAATCAAAGGCCGCTTTGGGTTATTTTCCGCATAAGCAATTGTTTGGTCTACCTTTGCGTACATTGGTGCTTGTATATCTGTATTGGAGAAATTTGTTGCTCCTTCATACTGCACGGGTCTAGTGTTATCGTTCGCTTTCAGCCAATCATAAGTATCAAAAAGATTCTGACCATTACCGGCTTCATTACCCAAAGACCATGTAACGATCGACGTGTAATTTTTATCACGCTCGAACATTCTAATAGTTCTGTCTAAATGCATTTCTCTCCACTCTGGTCGGTATGCCGGGTGAATGGCAATTGCGGCTTCATCACCGTCTAAACCTTGGTTGGTAGCTCCCATGCCGTGAATTTCAATATTGGCTTCATCAACGACATAAAACCCGTATTTATCTGCCATTCTATAGAAAAACTCGTTCTTCGGATAATGGCTACAGCGAATAGCATTAATATTACTTTGCTTCATTACCTGCATATCTTTCAAGGTAACCTCTTCGCTAATGACATGACCGGTAACCTCATCATGATCATGCAGGTTTACACCCTTTATTAACACAGGCATACCGTTAACCAAAAATTGATTGTTTTTTATTTCAATTTTTCTGAATCCGATTTTAGAACTAATAGCTTCGGTAGTATTCCCTTTTTTATCCTTTAGCGTAAATAGTAAGGTATACAAATTCGGTTTTTCTGCATTCCATGTTTTTACATCGGTAACTTCTTGAGCAAATTTGACCGAAGTAACTCCCTCAACCACGTCTACCTTCTCATTTAATTTAAAAACCTCATAATCGCCATCTAATAACGTAACTTCTACTTGAGCACTTTTTTGCTTTTTGCCCGTATTTGCCAATTCTAAATCTAAACTAAATTTACCGTTCGCATAGGTTTCATCTAAATCTGCTACAACAGTGTAGTCTTTGATTGTAGCTTTATTGGTCGCATATAAATACACATCCCTATCAATACCGCTTAAACGCCAAAAATCTTGATCTTCTAAATAGCTAGCGTCAGACCAACGTAAAACCTGTACTGACAAATCGTTCTTGCCTTCTTTTATATACTTGCCAATATTAAATTCAGCTGGAGTTTTGCTACCCTCACTATAGCCAACCTTTTGTCCGTTTATGTATACATACATAGCGCCACTAACGGCTCCGAAATGAAGGTATACCTCTTTATTTTCCCAATTTTCGGGAATTTCAAAATGACGCTTATAGCTTCCCACGGAGTTGATGTCATGAGGAATAAATGGCGGATTTTTAGGGAATGGATACACCACATTGGTATAAATTGGCGTACCATACCCCTCTAACTCCCAATTGGAGGGCACTTTAATTTTATCCCAACCGGAGGAATCGAAATCGGACTTGTAAAAAGTAGTCGGTCTTTCTGGTACACTTGCCGCATAATGAAAAGACCACTCCCCGTTCAAAGATTGATAGAATGATGAATTCTCCCAACTTTCATTTGCTAAAGCTGATTTCGCATTCTCATAACGATATAAAGATGCGGTGGGCGCTTCTCTATTGATTTGAAAAATTTCTGGGTTCTCCCACTCCGGATTCTCCCATTTTTGGGTTTGGGCATTCACAAATGCTGTAGATAAAAAGATGCTGAGTAGGCATATTTTAATACTAGTTTTCATGTTCTAATTGTTATTTATGTTGAGTTGCTAAAAATGAAAAATCCGTCCTTAAATTCGTTTTTGTTCATTTTCAACCTATATAATTATAGAAATTCACAGAAAAGCACCCAAAATAATGAGTACTACCTATAATTACATCCTTGCAAAATACAATTAAACTTATGATTTTGGAAGTGAAAATAAGTTGATGAATGTTTTAATGGTTCTAATTCTTATTGTAGCCACCTAATCACTCAATAATCCGTTTTCTAACAGTGGAATTTGAAAACGTTCGGTCTCTGGTTTTGTGTGTTCTTTCTTGAATATTGCGGCTGCCTTTTCTAAAATATCTGGGTGTTCCGCTGCAATATTATTCTCTTCAGTAGGATCATCCTTTAAATTATACAACTCTAACGTAGGTTGCTCGTCATCTTTTAAATGTTGACGAACCACTTTCCAATCGCCCATTATAATGGCAACCTGTCCACCATATTCTGGAAACTCCCAATACATAAATTCATGTTCATCTTGTTCCCCTTCTCCCAACAAAGTGGGCAACATACTAACACCGTCAGTTGTAGGTTTTTCAAATTCTAAGATATCTGCAAAAGTCGCCAGCATATCATAATGTGCAGAGGCATGGTCGCTTGTACTACCTGGTTTTATTTTACCTGGCCATGTAAAAAAAGTAGGAACTCTAATTCCGCCCTCATATACAAATCCTTTGCCTTTTCCATACCCACCCTTAAAAGGTTGGGCGCTATCAAAAAATGCTGGATCTGCACCACCGGCATAACTTGGTCCGTTATCTGAAGTAAAAACAATTAAGGTGTTCTCATAGATACCTTCGTCCTTTAGCTGTTTTACCAACTTACCCACATTCTCATCAAAATAAGACACCATGGCAGCATAAGCCGCATGCGGATTCTGATGCGAAAAATAGCCATTTCCATTTCCTGATAAATAGGGCTCTTCTGGTCCAAATTTTTCTTTATAATAATCTACCCAACGCTGTGGTGCCTGTAGCGCTACATGCGGTATGGGTGTTGCCCAATACAAGAAAAACGGATTGTCTTTACTATCTGCTACAAAACCGGTAAGCTCTTTAAACATTAAGTCTGGAGCGTAATCTGTAAGAGTGTAGTCTTTATAACTTTCAGGATTCTTTGGGTCTAACCCTTTTGGGAAGGGTGAACTTGGTGCAACGGTATCATTTGCCAAATGCACGCGGTTTCTATTCTTGTACAAATGCAACGGATAATAGGTATGTGCCTGACGTTGACAATTGAAGCCGTAGAAAAAATCGAATCCCATTTCATTAGGTATGGAATGTGTATGAGGTGCACCTAAACCCCATTTACCCACCAAAGCCGTTTTATAGCCTTCGGCTTTTAAGTAATTGGCAATGGTCTTTGTACCTAGCGGAACAGGGCGCTGACCCTCTAAGGTTGAATCTTTTGCCATGGCTTTATAATTCCAAACATCACCACGATCGTTCCATTCATCATTACCACGAATAAACGCCTTGCCCGAATGTTTACCCGTAAGAAACATATACCTGGCAGGTGCGCATACGGGTGCACTTGAATAATGCTGGGTAAAAATCATACCCTGTTTTGCCAGTGCATCTATATGGGGAGTTTCTATCTTTTCTTGACTAAAGACACCTATTTCAGCATACCCCAAATCATCTGCCAAAATGTAAATGATATTCGGTTTTTGTTCTGTGGGTACTACGGACTTCTTTTCGCCAGTACAGGACAAAGAAGATAGGACAATAAAAAGACCTAGAAATAAATTTTTCATGATGGATAGGTTGGTTTTGGCTTACCTAAAGATACCGAATTATCGAATACTTCAGTAACCAACCCTATTCATCATCTTCAACATACAAAACTTGTTCTGAAAATCCATTACAATAGCAATAACCGATATTAATTATAGCGCAAACACATCATTGATTCGCCCTATTTTAAAACCTTTATCAAGAACAATTTGGCTTTCTTCACTATTAGGGTATAACAACGGATTTGTATGATTAAAATGAATAAATACTATCTTACTTTTATCCTTATCATTCAAGTCTTTAAACTTCTCTAAACTTTCAACAACAAAGGGATGCGGAATTTCACTGATATCCCTATTATTTATTTCCTTTCCGCTATAAAAAGTGGCGTCTAAAAACGCATAATCTACTTTTTGTATTTCTTCAACGATATCTTTTTCCCACTTATCCATTTATCAATATCAGGAATAAACAGGGCACTTTTATTCGGACCTTGAATACGATACCCTACCGTTTCTGAATATTCATCTCTGTGTGTCACCAAAAATGGTGTTACCATAATTTCTTGTGACAGCTCAACAGCATTTTGATCAGCCATCGCATTAAGAACAACATTTTCTCTTTGTATAAGCTGATCCCATGGTCCGTTATTCAAAAGAAATTCCTCCATTTTTGGCATTACATAAATCGGAGTCGCATTAGCGTCCATAGCCTCTTTTCCCAAATACATTAAACCGGTATAGTGCCCAATGTGGGCATGAGTTAGAAAAATACCATCTACTACTTCATTATCGCTTTTGGGTTCATATTGGGTTAGCATTTTCATTTGCTGGGCAATATCGGGAGTAGCATCAAAAAGATAGGTTTTTTGATTGTCGGTATCTATTACACCTAATGAAACTACTCGTCTCTCGGTATCAGGATTTTCAAAAAGCGCTGCACAACACTCTTTTTTACATCCAATTTGCGGCGACCCAGCATCTTGAACGTTACCTAAAATTACAATGGAGGTATTTTCCACAGCACTACTTTCTTTCTGTTCAACAGTTTGTTTAGGTGTTGATTTATCCGCACAGGAAATAGCTATGGATGCTATAAAAAATAGAAGGTATTTGTTCATTTTTTTCAAAATTGCTTACAACGGTCTAATATCAGAATAGTAGCGGGTTTTGAAATGCTACCTTTTCGGATTAAGCCAAACCATAAATATAAAAAAGCGATTTCGATTAAACACCGAAACCGCTATTGCTTATACAATGTTGTGGGTATTTATTAATCTACTTTTTATTTTTTCAACCGTTTTATCATAATCAGAATCTATCTTCTCTTTGAAGTCCATTTCCGCATTATTCTTTTCGGTATAATTAGCGCCCCATCGATATATGTCCATAACGATTGGAACAAGGTCAAGACCTTTTTTTGTCAAGGAATATAAATAGGCAGACCTATTATTTGAATCTACTTCCTTCGTGATAATTCCGTTTGCCAAAAGTCTATTAAGCCTATCTGTTAGAATATTTGTTGATATACGCTCAATATTCACTAATTGGTTGAAATGGCGATTGTCAAAAAAAATGAAATCACGAAGAATTAAGAGCGTCCACTTATCTCCAAAAATGTCGAGAGATAATGTTATCGGGCAATCTGACCTTCTTTTTTGCTCTTCCATTTTTCAAAGTTACGATAAGTACTTGCATAATAAAAGTTCTTTTGTATGTTTGTACTTGTAAAATGCAAGTGCTCATTAAAACTTAAACTATGTCTTATACCACAAGTGTTTCAATTGAAGCAAATTCAAAAATTATATTTAACGCAATAACCCAATCAGTTCAAGAATGGTGGGGTAACACCAATACTGCCGTGTCAAAATTAGATGATGAGTTTACGACAAGTTTTGATAAAACATTCTGGAAATTTAAAATTTTAGAATTTAAACCGAATTCTAAAATTGTTTGGCAATGTATTGATGCAAAGCATATTCATACAGGTTTCGATGGAATTGAAAAGGAATGGATTGGAACCAACGTTGAATGGAATTTGGAAGAGAAAAGTCATAATGAAACCATTCTAAATTTCACACATAATGGACTTGTTCCAGAATTAAATTGTTACGAAATATGTTATCCTGCCTGGGAAAGGTTTGTTACACAAAGTCTCAAAAGTTTTGTCGAAACTGGAAAAGGAATGCCACATTTGTCGTAATTACCTGAATAGCCCTACTCAGGCGTACCAAAAATTGACGTTCAACTACTAACGGGGTTATAAAAAAAGCCCCTAGAAGAGGCTTATATCGATTGTAATTATTGCTAATTATAGGCTTGTGCAACGGTTACTTGTGTTGTGCTTAGTTATTTTAATCTATAAAATTCATATTCTCTAAAATTATCTTCTGGAAATTTGGGGTCATAGAATTTTAAATACAATGGATAGTAATCTGTTAAATATTTTTTCACGTTTAAGACAGGGTTGTATTCAATTATCATTTCTTCTGTAACGTACATTTCTACTTGACGATTGGTATTAGTATCATTTAATATGACTTGAAAACAATCACGGTTGCAAATTTGTCGTCGCATGTTTTTATTTACTTCCATTAACTGAAATCTATCATCGTTTTTATAGATAATCTCATGCTCGACGCCCGTCTCAAACCGATTTGGCGAAAAACTTTTCATTTTTTTATTGATTCTATCGATTTGTGAGATACTAGAAATACCAACTGATAGTGGTGAATCACTTTTAAACTCGTCGTTTATCTTATAAAATATGAATTGTTCTGACTCAATAAGAAAATGAATGTTTGACTTTCTATCAAAAACCGCTATTCCCGGAGGTGTAGGTGGTATGAAATCATTTGTTGATCCGCCCTTTTTAATCCGTGAATCTGACTCTTCTTTCTCAACACTATCTGCATAAATTTGGGAAACAACCCATCGTTCTTTAATAACGTAGTGTCCATTTATATCAGTAAAATTTTGCTTCTCTTGTCCAAATGAAAAATGCGTACCTGAAAGAATAATAAAGACAATGGTCCAACATTTTTCTGATACGTATCTCATTTTGTTTTATAATGTCACGTCCTAAAATACGGCTACAGATTAATATTAGTTTTAAGCGGCATATTGATGCACGTAATTAGGTGTTTTATAATCTAAAGATAAATGCAATCTTTTAGAGTTGTATAGTTTGATTGCATT
>Ga0207897_100048_pt1 | contig 73337 bp, 57 predicted proteins | sample LinPmetageLP42_FD_184054 | JGI IMG/M metagenome (GOLD analysis project Ga0207897, IMG submission 184054) | Marine viral communities from the Pacific Ocean - LP-42 (SPAdes) | ecosystem: Environmental > Aquatic > Marine > Oceanic | place: Pacific Ocean | collected 2010-08-27
AACGATGCAAGGCGGCTATAAAGCAATAGATTACGGTGACTGCGTTTATTTTTTGCTCGCCGTCCGAAACAGTCTAATAGAGCAACAATCGTTGCAGACATTTTTACCTAAATGCCAGGCAAAAATCTGTTCGATTACCATTGGCGGACTTTACAACATAGGAATTTCAGCATCAGGCGCTAATGGTAAAAGCACCGCTTACTGTAATCATGCTCTCGCTCCACCGCAACTCCTTACCAATCCAAGTGAGGTTTGGCAACACGTTAATACAGCTGGTTTATTGGATAAAGTAGCTCCAGTGGCTCTCCACCAAAAAAGCAAAGTTATTCCGCATGCGTATCGATAGCCATCAGCACTTTTGGCAACGGGAGCTTGGTCATCACAATTGGTTGACTGAGGATATGGGTACTATTTATCGAGACTTCTTACCCGATGAGCTACGGCCACATCTCAAAAAGTCGGGTATTGATAAAGCCGTGATAATGCAGGCTGTGCCAGATATGACCGAAACCCATTACATGTTGTCTCTTGCTCACAGCACTGATTTTATTTTAGGTGTGGTCGGTTGGATAGACATGCAACATATCGATGCGCCATATAATATAGCTAAGTTATCAAATAACCCATATTTCAAGGGCATTAGGCCCATGATTCAAGATATCCTAAATGATGATTGGATGCTTCAACCTCAGTTCGCCCCTGCATTTAAAGCCTTGACGGAACTCGGTTTGTGTTTTGATGCTTTAGTCAAACCTCGACATTTAAAGCAATTAATAACTTTGGTTGATCGCTATCCAAATTTAAAAGTTGTGATAGACCATGCTGCAAAGCCCAATATTGCTGAAACGCAGTTTTCACAATGGAAGGAAGACATTCAAGCATTAGCTAAAAGGCCAAATGTCTATTGCAAATTGTCGGGCTTGGTGACTGAAGCTGGATACAACCCAAATTTTGATATTTTGATTCCCTACATGAGCCACCTACTAAAAAGTTTTGGTGCTTCTCGCCTGATGTGGGGTAGCGATTGGCCAGTACTGAGTTTGGCTACTGACTATAACCAGTGGCTTACTTTGACTGAAGTATTTTTAGCTACCCTGACTGCTGAACAACAAACACAAATTTGGTCAAAAACAGCTACAGAATTTTATCGTTTGCAGCATCTCGAATAGATACTGTCACTATAATTGAAATAGTAGAAGTTAAAGTGTGAGCGAAAGTTTATCCGGAAAAACAGCTTTAGTTACTGGTGACAGAAGCGGCCTTGGTCGAAGTTTATGTTATCGACTAGCTAAACTAGGAGTGCAAGTATTTGTAATTGACCTAGACAGTATAACTGCAAACCAATAAGCAGATTTAATAACATCTGACGATGATGCTACCAAAGTTTATCAATGTAACATTGCGCTGCATTAATATGAAGACGAGCTTATTGCACAAATTCGCCAAGTTCAAGTCTACGATACTCTGGGTAAGATAGGAGGAATTAGCAGTTTAAGCGATTACTAATAAATTTCATTGGGTTGAATAATGTTGTATTTGCGCATTTTTCGATACACAGTAGAACGACAGATATTCAGCTCTTCAGAAACTTGAGTTATATTCCAACGGTACTTCTTGAGGGTTTCTAACAGACGTTGACCTTCTTGGTTTCCCACATAATTTGAAAGGGTCTTACTTTGATCCGTTGAGTCATCAATAAATCCCTTATTTTGAATCGGTATGCTGGAACATCTTATATCTTTGGGTAGGCACTCTGCCTCGATTGTGTTGTCTTCCGACAAAGCTTCTGCGAATTTTAGAACACTGATTAATTGACGGATATTTCCAGGCCAATGATAGCTATGCAAGATATTGCTAGCTGACTCTAATACGCGGATTTCTTGCTCAGGATTTAGATTTTTTAATAGGTATTTTATTATAACGTCTTTGTCTGCTCTATCTCGTAAATTTGGCAATTCGATGGACATCCCATTTAAGCGATAATAGAAGTCTTCCCGAAATAGTTTTTGGCTGATCAATTCTTGTAAATTTTGATGGGTAGCTGAGATAACTTGAATATCAATATGAGTAGGCTCAGATGCGCCAAGAGGTATAGTTTCCCTCTCAGCTAAAACACGTAAAAGGCGAGTTTGCAGCTGAATCGGCATGTCTCCTATTTCATCTAAAAATATAGTCCCGCCATTAGCTAATTCTAATTTACCTTTCATGCCATTTTTATTGGCGCCGGTAAACGTGCCACTGCGATACCCGAATAACTCACTTTCGATTAAAGATTCAGGAATTGCTGCACAATTTAACGCAATAAAGGGGCCGTCTGAACGATCGCTAGCACGATGAATTGCCCGAGCAAAGGCTTCTTTTCCGGTACCGGTTTCACCTGTTATGAGAAACGGAATGTCCTTATTAATGACTCGCAGTATTTGTTTTATTTGTAACTGCGCAACCGGATCTTCACCCGCTAGTTGCTGTAACGTAGGGTGGGCTTTCATTGCCAAGCTTTCTGCTGGTTTGCGTCTACTATCCGGCTGTATAGTATTTAATTTACTTGATGGTACTCGTAAACCTATTTCGATTTCTTCTAGCATTTTAGGTGAGAAGGAGCGGACGACCACACCTCCGCCTTTACTTTTAGTCAGTAATTCATCAATTGATTGGCCAACAATATCTTCTATTTGACTCCCTGGAAGTTGTTGTCCTGGTGACAATAGCGAGTCGTATTCAGCAAATGCAGAACGATTAGCTCCGACAACGATACCCCGTTCGTTAACTGCTAAAAGTTGTTCTTGAATCAAATCTGCAAAGCTTTCTGTAGGGCGAATACTCATGGTGACTTGATGACGATAGGCTTGTCGAAAATAACTATTTTCTATCATTCTTCCGTACATCATAACCATTTGTAACGTAAGAAATTGATTTTCTTTATTTTTTGAGGCACCTAAACAAGAGGCATTTAAGCATCCTCTTAATTCGCCCATTGGATCGAAAATAGGTGTTACCGAACAACTTAATTGGCTTTGTTCAGCAAAAAAATGTTCATGTTGATGAACGATAATCGATTCTTTTTCAGCTAAACAGGTGCCAATTCCATTGGTACCAACTTGTTTTTCTGACCAACCAGCACCAATTCGGAGTCCAGATCTCTGACATTTATCTCGCATACTATTGGGTATTTTTGCGTCTAAAGTTAAGCCTGTTTCATCAGTCAAAATAACTGAAAATCCTGCATTTGAAATTCGTTTTGCGAGCGCTGTTACGCCATGCCTAGCAATACTCAGAAAATCTTCTTGTCTTTGCAGTTGTTGATGCATTTCGCTGCTGGTTAAAATCTCTACTTCTCTTTGTTTATGGGGATCTAAACCGTATTTTAGAATACTTCTCTGCCAAGAATTTAGGATCGTTTCATTCGGATTAACATCTCGTTCTTTGAAGTTTCCTGTCATAAAAGCGATGACATCATTACTTGATTTCAGTTGAGGTGTTTGTCTCATTTTATCCATGCTCCGAAGCGATTAAATTCTCAGAATAAACAGCAAAGTTTCTACTATTTTTTTGTACTAACCAACTAAACGTGTCGTTTCACCATAACACTGAAATTTTAGATGTTTAACATTTTTATGACAAATATATAAAAATTCAATTTGTACAAAATTTAGGTGTCTCATTTTCGCATTTATGCTGCAACACCTGTGTACTATTTTAAAAAGTGTTATTGAAAGGTTTACAGAAAAATAAGTTAAATGCATATAAAACATATGGTTATGAATGTTGTGAGATTTCAATGTTATTGGCATGTTAATTGATTTACTAGTTCGACAATCAAAAAATCAAACAGGGGCATGGATAATAATGAAATCTTTAGTATTTAAAATGAAATATCTTAGTTGTTGTATAGGAGCTGTTGGACTGATGTCGAGTTACTCAGTTTCAGCAGCAAACCTGACTACGCTTAATAAAAAAATTGAAAACTATAAAACTGTTACTCATAAACGATTAGTAGAGGCTGCTCCGGAAGACTGGTTGCTACCTAAGGGTAATTATGAAGGCTGGATGTACAGCAAGCTAAAAGAAATAAACTCTAAGAACGTGAGTAAACTTACACCGGTTTGGACGTACTCAACCAATCTAGATTCAGGTCATGAAGCACCAGCGCAAATCAACAATGGTGTTATGTTTGTATCTACGCCATACAATAACGTCATTGCTTTGAATGCTAAGACCGGACAACTGTATTGGCGCTATAAACACGACAACCCTTATGATTTAAGTGTCATGCACAACACTAGTCGTGGCGTGGCATTGTGGGGTGATAAAGTCTACGTTGCTGGCCTTGATGGCACTCTCAATGCATTAGATGCAGCAACCGGTGAACGTTTGTGTCAAAGCCAGATTGGCGATTGGAGTATCGGTGCGTATATCACTTCTGCACCCACTCCGGTGAAAGGTAAAATTCTTGTTGGTCCGTCAGGTGGTGAATACGGTGTGCGTGGTTTTTTAGAAGCGATGGATGCAGAAACCTGTGAAACCGCTTGGAAAACTTATAGTGTTCCAGGACCCGGTGAAGCGGGTCATGAGACGTGGAAAAAAGAAGGAAAACGTCCAGACGCATGGAAATATGGTGGCGGTAGCATGTGGATGCCGGGTAACTATGATGCGGATGAAGATATTCTTTATTGGGGTGTTGGAAACGGTTCTCCTTGGTTAGGTGATCAACGTCCTGGTGACAATTTATATGTAGCCTCTTCAATAGCTATGGACCCTGATACAGGTAAAATCAAAGGTCATTATCAATATCACTATAATGACTCTTGGGATTGGGCTGCGATGAATGCGCCTATGCTTATTGATGGCCTTAAAGACGGTAAAAAGAAAGTTAAAGGCTTAGTTTCTCCTCAACGTAACGGTTACATGTATTGGTTAGAAAGAGATGGTAAAGGTAAGATCGAATATCTCGAAGGTAAACCTTTTGTAGCCAATAACGCATTTAAATCATTAGATCCTAAGACTGGCCGACCAACTTATGATTACGATCATGTTCCGGTTACTGGTAAGCGTGTTTCTTACTGCCCAAGTTTATGGGGTGGTAAAAACTGGCCTTACGAATCCTACAATCCAGACACTGGGATGATGTACGTTCCAGCAAACGATAACATCTGTAATTCTTTCAAAGGTAAATTCCAAGATGATGTTGAACCTGCTTCAGGGCAATTCTGGGCTGGTATTGATATTCCCGATTTAGATGTTTACTTGGCTGACCAGAGCAAAGGTGTTGGTCAAATGCAAGCCTGGGATGTTAACAAACGAGAAAAAGTTTGGCAGCACGATTACGGCAAAACAATGAATTGGGGTCCTGTTCTATCTACCGCAGGGAATATTGTATTCAGCGCGGGCACTAACGATCGCATGTTACGTGCATTTGATGCAAAAACCGGAGAAGTACTTTGGGAGTTCCCCTTAAACTCAACTGCAATTGCACCACCCGTCGCCTATGAAGTTGATGGAAAACAATATATTGCGATCACGGCTGGATACGGTGTTGATCCTCATTGGACCAATGGTGTTTTAGCTGCAAAAGACAAAAGCGGCGAGTGGATCGCAGATGTGCCAGAGGGAGGCGTAATCTGGGTATTCGCATTACCTGACGCTTAGCGTTTGTAGGGGAGGCGCTTTTGTCTTCCCCCATTTTCCTGGAAAAATAAAAAAGTAAAAGTCTATTTAGCCTGCTGAAGTTTAAGGTGTAGCAATGAAAGAACAAAATAATAATAAGCATGACGATATCGAACAAACTGCATGCTGTGGTTGTGCCCAACCCAATCAAAATAAAGGAACCGATTTTAAGAGACGCAATTTATTGAAGTATCTTGCGCTAGCAATACCCGCGGTGAATTATTTCACTGGAAATTTAGCATTAGCTGCAATTAAGAAAAAATCACCAGAAAGTATGTTACCTCCGCAAGTGGGTGACCGTTTTACCTATTTTAGTAAGCGTTTACAGGGACCACTAATCAAAATATCCGATTTAATTGAACTCGATAAGCAAGTGCTAGTGGTGCCTGTTGATCCTAAGACTGGCGAAGTTCGTGATGGATCTCGCTATAACCAGATTCTTATCCAAAAGCTGTCAATGGTATCACTATCACAAGATACGCAAGCTTTATCTGTTGATGGGATTGTTGCTTATTCCGCAATATGTACGCATGCCGGTTGTCCAGTAACCGCATGGGTAGAGGAAGAGGAAAATTACATGTGCCCCTGTCATCAATCTGTTTTTGATCCTAAAGATGGTGGTGGAGTTGTCTCTGGTCCAGCCCCAAGAAAATTACCAGCATTGGCGTTAACTACAGAAAATGATGAATTGGTAGTTGCTGCAGAATTTAATAGCTGGATAGGATTTGGCAAACCTCCGCGATAGAGGCGTTAACTCACATTAAACATAGTCATTAAGGACTATTTAACTAATAACGTAAGAGAGTCAATTATGCACAAAGTAAGTGTTAGTTTAATTGCTGTTTCACAATTATTTTTAGGACTTGTTATTTCATCTACAGTATTGGCCGCAGCCAAACCAATAACGGGTGTGAGTTGTAATGGTGGTTTTTTTGTTAGAACCCCAGATAAACATATTCATTGGATTGACGAGGAAACAGAAGAACACGTTCAGGTCTACGACAAAAGTGATGATATTTACGCCATGGCTCAATGCGGAACGGGTGTTATTACAGTGTTTGAAAAGCAGATTAATGGTGAGCAGGAATATAATGCGATTTACAGTCCAAATTGTATGAGTATTGGCAGCGAAAATGGGCTGTCGTCACACATTTATCAAGGTAAAAGTAAAATAAACAAGATTGCTGCTAACGACGGGAAATTGGAAATTCGATTTGTAAACAACACCTATTTACGGGGTGAATCTTGTGCATCAGTTAGTGCAGGAAAATAAACTGCAAAGGTGGGCGTTTGTGCACGTTACAGTGGTTAGGCTGTGTATCTGCATAGCCACTGCCTTATTATCTCTGTTGAGTTGTACTGGCATTGATAGCACAACTCAACAGAAGGAAAATGACGACCGAGTGATGCTCAGGGCGGTACTTGACAAACTTGAAAAATCCTACCCATTATTGCCTACGGTAGTGAAAAAGCCAACGGATTCACCTCTTTTCGCTTTAGGAAAAGAGTTATTTTTTAGTCGCGGGTTAAGCGGCAATAAAGATGTTGCCTGTGCTAGTTGTCACCACCCTTACTTAGCGGGTGGGGATAAACTTAGTCTACCTGTTGGTGAGTCTGCTTATGATCCCGAGATACTTGGGCCCGGTCGATGGCATAGTTGGCAGTCTTCTGCAGATCCTAACGCCGACGGTTCGCCAAATGTAGCCCGTCACGCCCAAAGTACCTTTAATACTGCATTGTATAATCGTGCGATGTTTTACGATGGACGGGTTTTTGTTTTAGACGAAGAGTTTAAGAATGGCGGTGAGGGCCAAAATCACCGGACCCCAGATAGCAATTTATGGCAAGGCGACATCGGTGCAGGTAATGATTTGCTCGCTAGTCAAACCCGTTTTCCCGTGGTGTCAAATGACGAAATGCTGGGTTATAGCTTCGCCACGTCACAAACCCATGAAGGCATTCGTGACGCTCTTGTGGCAAGAATGAAACAGATTGACGTTAATTCAGGATGGCTAACGTTATTTCGAGCTGCATTTGACGCACCAAACGCCGATGCTGATAAGTTAATTAACTTTAGCAATATTGAAAAAGCTATTTCCTATTATCAATCTACACAAGTTTTGATAGATAACGATTGGTATGCCTATGTTCAAGGTAATGAAAGAGCTCTAACGGACTTGCAAATTGAAGGCGCATTATTATTTTTCAATCAAGCAAAACACGGTGGCGTTAACTGTGTTGCTTGTCATACTCCACCTATTTTCTCCGATGAAGAATTTCATAATATTGCAGTACCACAATTTGGTAAAGGTAAGCAGCCAAATGGTGAAGATTTCGGCCGCAGAGATGTAAGTCAGAATGACAATGACAGATTTGCGTTCAGAACACCGACTTTATTGAACGTTACCGCAACCTCACCATATACGCACTCAGGTGCGTTTACTGAGTTATCCGAAGTAATAGCGCATCATATTGATCCCGTCAGCTCCATAGAAAATTACGACTTTAGCTTTTCGAATAATCCACAGATGCAATATGTCAGCGACCTGAATCCAGACGCTAAAAAACACTCGCAAAAACCCTTAGAATTTTTACTTCAACAGCGAAAAAATGGTGTCAGCAAACTGCCTACAGATGTACAGCTTAATAGTCATCAAAGTGAAGCCCTTGCGGCATTTCTCGGTGCACTAACTGATCCTTGTATCGATGATCAAAAGTGCCTGTCCGTTTGGGTGCCTCGCGAGAATGAAACCCCGCCGGATAATTTACGTTTGAACGCTAAAATAGGTGATTTTACACCTCCACCTAAGCCTTTAGCCGATGTACGTAAAACTATGGTGAGCCATTCTCAAAATATGGTCGAACCATCACAGCTGATTAACGCGCTTATATTCGAATCACAATTGTTTGGCTGCGAAGTAGCGCAGCTAAAAGAAGTTGAAACAAACGAGATTAAAAATATCCCTCACAAATTTAGAGAAGTAGCGCTGAGTTCCGGCTTAACGAAGCGGCACCATATTTCCTGGCCCCTTTACAATTTAGAATCTGCACAACGTTTGATTTTTAGTGGTGGCGTGGCGGCAGGAGATGTTGATGGCGACTGTTGGCCAGATATTTTTCAGCCAACTGGTGATGGCTACCCTGACGTTTTATACCGAAACAACCGTGATGGTAGTTTTACAGATATTTCAAAACAATGGGGCATTACCTCAAAAGAGTTATCCAATGGTGTTGCTATGGTGGATATTGATGGTGATAACGATTTAGATATTATCACCTCGAACTTGATTCATCCTGATTTATCTTCTGTGTCAGGTGAGTTAGGTGGTGAAGAGCATAGCCAAAGCCCAACACTCTATTTAAATCACAATAATCAAAAATTTATTCCAATTAAAAATTCTGGCATTGTCGCGCAATTAACCAGTTGGTCTTTTGCTTTTGCTGATTATGATTTGGATGGTGATTTAGATGCATTAACTACTCATTGGCGAGGACCCGGTTTAGGTGGTCAGCAGCCTAATCATCTATGGGAAAACGTTAGTACAGAAGATTCTTTAGCATTTGTACCAGCAGATGAAGGTGCGGATTTAATGGATATGATTGGTAATACCGATTTTACCTTTACTGGTGCTTTTTCAGATATCGATGACGATGGTTATCCTGATATTTTAATGGCAGCCGACTTTGAAACCAGTCAAGTGTATAGAAATAATCGCGACGGTAGCTTTGAAAAAACGACTAATCTGTCGCAGCTCACTGATAAAAATGGCATGGGCAGTGCCATAGCTGATTACGATAATGACGGCGATTTAGACTGGTTTGTTAGCAGTGTGTCGGATCCCAATGGTGTCGCGGAAGGCAGTTGGGGCACTGAGGGAAACCGTTTATACAATAATCAGGATGGCCAATTTGCCGACGTTACCGATGACTCAGGCGTTGCTGAGGGATTATGGGCATGGGGAGCATGTTTTGCTGATTTTAATAATGATCAGTGGCCAGATATCTTTCATGTAAATGGCTTTGATCTAGATGTTGAGTTAAGTAAGCATTTGGGTAATCCATTTGCCTACATGAAATTAAAGCGCTCAATGCAAGAGTTTGCAAAGACACCTAGTCGATTGTTTATGTCTAATCAAGACGGCAGTTTTACCGAACAAAGCGCTGAATTAGGAATTACCGATACGCTATCTGGGCGAGGGGTTGCTTGCTTGGATTACGATAGAGATGGTGATGTTGATATTCTCGTTAGTAACCACCAAGAGCGCTTACTGTTATATAAAAATAATGCATCTTCAGCAGAGGGAAATGGCTTTATCCATTTGTCTTTGCTGGGAATAGGAAAAAATACCCAAGCTATAGGTGCAAAAGTCTATGTGACGGCGAATGGCATAACGCAATTGCAAGAGGTCCGCTCCGGAGGGAGCTTTATTTCAAGCTCTCCCGCTGAATTACATTTTGGTTTAGCCGATGCCGATATTGTTGATGAGATTCGTATTCTATGGCCTGGGCCGCAACGATTTGAAAGCGTGCATAATTATATCTCCATTAATAAATTTTACACTATTAAACAAACCAAAAACCGTGAAGATGATATGAATAATTCACCACTTCGAGCAATGGCTATTTCACCTGAATATATTCAAAAGAGCCTTGAATAAATCAATCTAATACTCTTTGTCTAAACAGTTTAATCAATTTAAACCCAGCTTTAAAATAGGAAAAAGTGAATGAGATTAAATCAGTGTCATAATTTTCAGGACTTTAGAAAACTTGCTAAGAAACGTCTGCCTAGTCCCATTTTTGATTATATCGATGGTGGTGCTGATGACGAAGTGACTATGAGACGTAACAACGAAGCATTTAATCAATGTGATCTCGTGCCCAGTGTATTAACTGGTGTGCAAAAGATTGATATGTCTGTTGAAGTGATGGGAACCAAATTACCGATGCCCGTTTATTGTTCACCAACCGCATTGCAACGCTTATTTCATCACCAAGGGGAGCGCGCTGTTGCCGCAGCTGCAGACAAATTTGGAACACTTTTTGGCGTTTCTTCTTTAGGCACCGTTAGCATGGAGGAAATAGCTAAAAATTTTAACGCACCTCAGATATATCAATTTTATTTTCACAAAGATCGCGGCTTGAATCGGGCCATGATGGAGCGCGCTAAACAGGCCAATATTAAAATTATGATGTTAACAGTGGATTCCATTACAGGCGGAAATAGAGAACGAGATTTACGAACCGGTTTTTCGATTCCATTTAAACTCAATTTAAAAGGACTGTGGGAATTTGCATCAAAACCGTTATGGGGAATTAATTATGTAACCCATGAAAAGTTTTCGCTACCGCAATTGGAAGCACATATTGATATGAAAGGTGGTGCTAGTTCAATTGGTGGCTATTTTACCGAGATGCTTGACCCTTCAATGAATTGGCAAGACGTGGAGGAAATGGTGAAATTTTGGGGGGGAGAATTTTGTCTTAAAGGCATTATGAATGTGGAAGATGCCCGCAAGGCAGTAGCTATAGGGTGCACCGGCATAGTGGTATCGAACCATGGTGGTAGGCAACTGGATGGTTCGCGAAGCTCTTTCGACCATTTGGCTGAAATCGTAGATGCTGTCGGCGACAAAATTGATGTGTTATTTGATAGCGGCGTACAACGAGGGACACATGTACTAAAAGCCCTATCTCTTGGTGCGAAAGCGGTTGGGATTGGACGTATGTATTTATATGGATTAGCCGCAGCAGGCCAGCCAGGAGTGGAACGAGCCCTTGGTCTAATGCGTTCCGAAATTGAGCGTGATATGCGTTTAATGGGTTGTAAAAATATTCAGCAGTTAAGTTCAAATAATTTACGTTTTCGATAGCCCTTCTTGAATTTATAAAGCTGGAAAGCAGGCGTGTTTTCAATCATAAAAATTGCGGTCATGCCCTAGTCAAAACACATTTTTAACAAGGTAAGAGAATGAGACGTAAGAAGTTTAAAGTTATATGGGGCCGCCTTTTCACTATGATTGGATGCAGCGTTTCTATTTACACATATGCTGAATCATTAGAAATCAATGAGAAAATTACAGTGACCGCAACCCGTCAACCGATAGCAATCACACAAGCTGATAGTAGTGTCAGCATTATCGATTCAAGCGAAATTGATGAAGTTGGGCATCAACATATTAATCAATTGTTTCATAGCGTTCCGGGTGGTTGGATTAGTCGTGGCAATGGTCAAGAGCATTTGACTGCGATCCGCTCACCGGTTTTCACCGGTTCCGGAGGTTGTGGCGCTTTTCTGTTTGCACAAGATGGAATTTCGTTAAGAGCTCCTGGATTTTGCAATGCTAATCAATTGTTCGATGTGAACTCTGAACAAGCCAATAGAATTGAAGTCATTCGTGGGCCAAACAGTGTTTTTTATGGCTCTAATGCTGTTCATGGTTTGATCAATGTGATTAGTGCTGATGTAGAAGGTGTGCAAAATACGGTTGCTGTCGATGCTGGTGGATACGGCTTTCATCGGTTAAAAGGCACTTTTAGCCGCGGTACAAAGGATGCCGGCTTTGCCATATTGGGCAATATTACTGATGACGACGGTTATCAAAATGACAGCGGTTTTAAACAGCAAAAATTTGACTTAATACATCAACAAGCAATAGGCAGGTGGCAAGTTAAAAATGTACTGAGCTACGCTAATTTGGATCAAGATACTGCGGGTTTTATACAAGGTGAATTGAGTTACAAAGACGATGATTTACGTCGAGTCAATCTAAATCCTGATGCATATCGGGAATCCAAAAGTGTGCGTGCCCACAGTCAGTGGCAAACTGAGATTGACCAAGGTGTTTTTAAACTGACACCATACGTGCGTTGGACAGATATGCGCTTTTCACAGCATTATTTACCGTGGCAAGCTGTTGAAGAAAACAGTCAACAAAGCGTTGGCGTTCAAGGACAATACGAAAAACATTTTGCACAAGTTGAGTTTATATCAGGCATTGATATTGACCTCACCAGTGGCGAATTAATTGAGTCGCAAGCAGAGGATTTTTCGGCAACTATTCCCCCAGGCATTCACTACGATTATGACGTAGATGCAACACTTGTATCACCCTTCGTACATACAAAATGGTTCATTAGCGAAAATACACAGCTTAGTGTTGGTGCGCGGTTTGATATGACAAAGTATGACTACGAAAACCACCTGAGTGACGGCGATGCATGTGATGAGGGGGTTGAAGGTTGCCGTTTTACTCGTCCATCTGATCAATCCGTTGATTTCGACCAATGGTCATGGCGCGTCGGTTTATTGCATGCAATCTCCCCTAATCAGACTATCTTCTCTAATCTAAGCACTGGTTTTCGAGCACCGCAAGCAACAGAACTGTTTCGTTTGCAAAGCGGTCAACAAATTGCAAACTTAGATGCAGAAGAAGTGCTTTCCATCGAACTAGGATGGAAAGCGGCGTGGGATAGCTTGCAAGGGGAAATAGTGGTCTACAATATGGAAAAAGAAAACGTCATTTTCCAAGATACCCAAAGACAGAATATCAGTGATGGCGAAACACAGCACACGGGCGTAGAGTTCAATCTTCGTGCTGTATTAGCTGAGAACTTACAATTTGATGCTAATTTGGGGTGGGGAAGGCACACTTATAAATCGGATTTGACCTTGTCGAATACAAATATTGAAGGTAACTATATTGATACTGCCCCTAAAGTTTTAGCTGGGGCTAGGCTACATTGGCAAGCTCTGGATTCTGTTAATTTTCGTTTAGAATGGTCTCACATGGATGAATACTATTTAGATCCTGAGAATACAGCTACTTATGCGGGCCATGAGCTATTTAATTTGCATTCGACTTGGCAGGTTTATGAGGATCTAACTTTATCTTTGCGAGTCAATAACCTAACCAATCGTAAATATGCAGAGCGGGCGGATATTTCATTTGGTAACTACCGTTATTTTGTAGGCTTACCCAGAACTATATTCGCTAGCGTTAGTTTTACAATGTAGCTGCCTGCTCTGTCCCCTGTATTGTAGAAACCCAGCTGGCTGTATGCTGAAAAAGTACAGCCAGCTTTTGTTAATCATTATTAACAAAAGTAATTTTTCACCAATTGTCCCAATGTAATCTGAGCTCTGTCGATGTCATCGTCTGAATAGACTGCACCTCGCTATCGTCTTTTAAAACTATTTGTGTCCACAAATGAATAGTCGCTCAGAATTGAAAATATTGTATAGGTAATGCAAGCATCATTCACGTTCCCAAAGTATCCATGCCGAGAATAAGTCACCTTAATAACTGTTAACACAAGCTATTTTTCTACAATAATAATCACAATCCGATTTACTGTAGCTTTATTTTTTTGGTATTTTATTCAAGTAATAAGTTTTTCACTATTTTCAATTTGAAATGTCATGTTTCCATGACTGTATAACCTTTCTGGCATTCTCCTCAGTAATTGCAATGTGTTCTGTTAAAACTGCTATAGCTTTTTTCATTGGCATTTCACGACTACAAAAAGTAATCAGAGCATCCCTGATATTATTGAATCTTATGGGAGTCAGACTGAAGAGACCATGCGCTCTATGCCAACCTCTTTGAGAGGCGTAACACCTAGCAATACCCAAGTAAAAGAATTTTGAATAGCTTAGCGATAGTTTGAGGTTTATTTCTTTCTGAAATGTAGATGCATCCACAGGCAAACTGTACTTTCTTAATATTCCTTGCATTAAAACTAAATACTCGGCGACATCAATATTTTTATAAGCTAGCTGAGGCGTTGAATAGAGCTGACGTTCAACTTGTACTACGCTTCCTTCTTCAATCAATGTATCTAGGTAGATTGAAGCAAGCGCAAGACTTTTGCTCTTTAATAAGTTAGCTATTTTAGGTTTAGTGATAGGTTTACCAGCATCACGCATAGCTTCCAAAATAACTTCTCTTTGAGTGATATTTTTGAAGCCTTTTTCCTTTCCAATAGAGTCTGCTTGTGAACGACCATCAAAAAAGTAGCCAAAATCTTCTCCGAAATGTTTAACGAAGTGACGAATTTCATAATAATCAAACTTCTTTAAGTAATCTGATGACTGATAGCACTGATTAAGGTGAAAAATGTCACGAGAAGTAGCGTAGGAATATTCTTCAAGCTCTGCAAATACACGATCAAGATCTATTAATTCCTTATTTATGAAGCGAGTGTGTTTGTACAAGCCTTTACCAGCAAGGTATATGTAGTCTTTGTGATTGAAGGCTTCAAAATCGAGTCTATCTTCATATAACTCTGATCGTGAGTAGCCTTTAACATTGACTAATTGTGCAACGTCATTCCATGGTAAACCTTTCTGGTGATCAACTAAAACGCAAGCAACAGCGTCAGGCTTACCTAGTAATCTAGGCCACAATTGTTTGCCATCAATTATTATGCTCCCCTGATTTTGAAGACCTGAAATAACATTATGTAAATTTTCTATTCCCTCTAAGTCTAAACTCTCGAGAAAGCTGATAGCATCTTCGATATGCACTGGCGCACCATTTTCAGCAAAATAAGAATTTAAGATGGACTTATCAAATTCTGGGTAGACGTATTCGTAAAGATTGTCTTTCTCGCAAACTATATCCAGAAACTCATAGAAGGCCTTTTCAGAATCAAAACATTCATATAGATTTTTTATATTCTCTTTCAGAGAAGGTTGAAGATGGGGTTTTAACATCTTCCAAAGTGCATTGGAGTTTATACGCAAGTTGAAAAGGAGTTGTTCGTTTAATTTTGTCTCTCTTTGTTGCATGCCCTGCCTTGTAACATCAAACTTCTCACCGACCTCTACCAATGTGGCTTTCTCTTCTACAAAGCCCCAGCGAAGTTGAGCAATTAAGGCATCATCATCTGAAAGCTTATCGAGATAATTATCTACATCATCTAAAAGAAGGCTTTCGATTTCTTCTAGCGATAATTCCTTTGCCAGTTTGGGAACTATTAGATTCGACTCGAACGATAAATAATCTTTTGTACCCGATGAGATCTCTTGAATTTCCTTCCATATGATCCTCTTAAAATCCATTAGAGAATCTACAACACCTTGGCCAAAACCAGGTAGCTCAATCAATTTCGAGGCTTCGAGAGCTAGAATAAGGTCGATATTAGACTTTAAATTAGGTAACTCCGTATATCTAGCGTATTTAGCCAGAGCTTTCGTGAAGCGGGGCTCTGCACCTGCCATACAAATAAGAAAGTTGGATGTGTCTATTTCCGAGATATTATATTTATCCATCCCACTGATTGTTTGATGATTGGGGGAATTGATATTGTTGAGTACTTCAGACTTAAGCACCTTAAAAGTGTCGACATATGAAGCACCAACGCCATTGAGACCTGCAATTTCAGATACATTCAGATCAATGAGGTCTCCAAGTGTATTACCAAGGTTAAAGCTCGAATTATTAACCCCGACATTTCTGAGTCTTTTGATCAATTTTAAGTATTTAGCGGGAAGAATGACCTCATCAAGAGATGAAGATAGATTAGGAACAACAAAATCTTCAACTACCTTTTCCTCTTCTACTTTCTGTAGAGACTTATCTGTTTCTATATCAGAATTTGACTTGTCTGAATCTCCAAAGGTTGAAGAAGGTTCAGAAGCCTTTTTGAGGCTAGAGGATATTTCGCCATGCTCTTCTGTTTCGAGCGAGTAACGTTGAAGTCCATCTTTAGTATTCAAAAATTTAATTTCTCTAAGAAAATCTGCAAAATATACATTTCTGTGCAGTTTACAAAAGCTCTCACTATCTAAAGTTTCAAAAACTTCCCATAGCGACTCTAGATTGGAATACTCAGAGCTATGCTGGCTTTTTAGTTCACTGATTAACTTCGCGAGAGCCGTTACTATTCTTGATTCATTTAATTCTACTCTCAAGCTATGTTAGTCCTTTAATCTTTTTAAGAAACAACGATAAAGATTGATATTTTTCTTTGATTTTAAGCTTATCATCAGCTGCTATCAACTTGAGGTCTGCACGAGTACAAACAATACCCTTATAAGTTTGAAGTAGCTCACAAAAAGTATCTTTCTCGTTTTTTTCATTTACAGTAATTTTTTCAGTCTGCTTGAATTTTATACTATTTTTTTCTACTTCGGGAAGCAATTGCTTAACTTCTTTTTCAGTGAAAAGGCAAAGTTGGTCATGCATGAAATGATGGCTAATGGCACGGTAGCTTGGAATTATTTTATTATTCAATGTGAATATTTCCACAAAGCTTCGAAGATCTTTTAAAACGAAGCTTACATCAATGTCGATACCAAATGCGGTAACTAAAAAGCCATAGTATGAACCGAAATGAGTAGCGATTTGGTCGAGGCTGATACCCTGCAAGCTTTCTTCTAGAGAGGTAATATCGGGTATGTAGTTTTGGCTTTCTTTAAATTCTCTAATTTTATCTATCAATAGTTCGCGACTCTTCAACTGAAACTTCATTTGCTCCAATAAAGTTAAAACTCTTGCGGCTTCTTCACTATATTTAACTTCCAAAGTTGAGTCGTGGATAATTTGCTTCGGTACATTAACATCATCGTCATCAACAATACTTTCTTCATCTACTTGCATTCGGGAAACCGCATCTGATAATTGGTTTACTTCGTCTAAACGTTCAAGAGAACCGACAAAATCTAAAACATGAACAAATTCTTTATTAGGAGTTTTTCTTAGCCCTCTGCCCAGTTGTTGAAGCCATATAGTCTTTGAACCAGTGTATCGCATAAATATGAGCAGGTTTGTTTCTGGAATGTCTATTCCTTCGTTAAAAAGGTCACAAACCAGAATATATTTGAAATCACCCTCCCTAAAGTTCCTAATATTTTCTCTTCTTTCTTGGTCAGACATTTTTGAGTGGACCAGTGTTGCAGTTCCTAACTCAAAGAAACCTAAAAGATGACGCATGTGCTGTATATTTCGACAAAAAATGATTCCTTTTACATCACTAATTTCCTTTTCAGTGACCGTTTTTTCTATAATCCTAACTACCTCTTCATCTTTCTTGTGAAGAAAAAGCTGCTTATCCAAATCCGATATTGTCAAGCCGCTTTCAAGTTGGTCGATTTTGTTTTGATCAAGATCATCTAGAAGTACTAAATATTTAGGAAATGCCAGCTTACGATGCTTTAATGCCCAGACTAAATCAAACTTCCCAATATGCCCGTCTGTTCCGCCAAAAAAGTGTAAAACATCTTTATTATCTGTACGGTAAGGGGTGGCTGTTAAACCGATTAGTAATTTTGGTTGAAAGCGAGTTACAACCTCACTATATGTTCGAGCTGGAGTGTGGTGTGCCTCATCGACTATTACGAAATCAAATGATTCAATACTAAGAGACTCTATTTGCCCGTAAAGTGTGTCAAAAGATGCAAAGACAAAGTCGGTATCTTCAGGTGACGAACCAGAAAAACACGCTGAGAAACTATAGTTACCAACACCTAAGACATTCTTGAAAGAGGTTACAGATTGAAGAAGTATTTCAACTTGATGAGCAAGAAATAAAACTCTAGAACGTTTTTCGGACTGCTGAATTAATTTCTTCACTAAATGAGCAGCTGTATATGTTTTGCCAAGACCTGTTGCCATTTCTATAAGAAGCCTCTTTTTGCCACCCTTATAATTTTCAACAGCCTGATCAATAACGTCTTGTTGATACTTCCTAGGCTTTATCTCACGCCCAATTTCTGAGTGCTTTTTTACCCAAAGGTTTTGTAACTCATCTCGGTCAATAAGCTCAACACCTAGACGCAAAGCTCGTGCTTTTACCTCAGAAGTGAAATAGGAATTAGTAACAAGAATTTTGTTGCTAACACCTGCGAGCTTTGCACCTGTTACAAGCTGATTCAGTGCTTTGACATCAACAGTTGTATTGATATTTCTTTGTTTTACTTCGATGGCAAATTTGCGTTTTCCTTTGTACGCAAAAATGTCGACTCCACCGTCACCATGACGATATTCCTTACCTACTTGTGTTATTTCTGCATTTGACCAACCGGAGACAACGAGTAGGTCTCTAGTAAATAGCTCAAAGTCACTAGGAGTAAGGTTGTCTATGTCTTTAAAATCTTGAACCATTAAAAAATCTCTTTCAAACAAGTAATACTCGCTATATTAATTACGAGACAAAATATCATTTAATATTAAAACGTTTAAATACATCCACGATTCTTGTACTCTGCGGCCCATTCCTTAAACCTTTTCTCATCACGTTCCATACTTCTTTCTTGTCGGGCTAACGTTTTCTTCGACTTAGCCTTCGGCTTTTCTTCATCAAATGTTACTCCAGACAAAGCGTCTGCAAACATTTCAGGCTTAACATGGCTGTAATGCTGCTCAATCATCGCAGCACTTGTACCGCACTGACGAGCGATAACGTCCATACTGGTTCCGGCTAGAAGTTGCCAAGTAACGTATGTGTGTCTAAGTGAATAAAGCGTTCTAGGTCCTCTAGGTGAATCTTTAAGACCAGAGCTCTGTAGTGCTTTCTCAAATGCTTTGCCCAACTGTGGTGTCGACTCACCATTGACCAGTAGGAAGAGTTTTTGATTTGGTATACGCAATGGGAAACGTTCACGAAGTCGAATTAATGCACCTATGACATCGCGTTTGCAAACTACTTTACGAGCGCCAGTGTACTTCGTTGTTTTACCTTTGGTTACGTGAATGAAGAACTGTGCTTTAGCACCTTGGGTTTTAATTTCAATATCTTTCCAAGTCAGGTTTTCCATCTCGGTGCCAGGTCTAATACCAGTATTTACAGCTATTTCACAGTAGTCATAAAGTAGTTCTCGAATCTGCCTCGTTTTCTCACTATGAGCGTTTTGTTCGCTCTCATATATTTCATCGAGTACAGCATCATATTCTTCTTCTGAAAATGCTGCACGGCGTGTGCCTGCCTCACCTTTAGACGAGAGTACTGGAACTTGAGCAGCTATCATCCATTTTTGTTCAATAGCTTCCTTGAAAACTAGGTTAAGTGCAGCATTGTGCGTTAATAGAGTAGAGGAGGCAGGCGGTTTGTTCATCCGTCCTTTACGCCACTCTACAAATTTTGATATTGCTTCTTGGTCAATCGAAGTGATAAACGTGCGAGAAAAGTAGGGTATGTGATAGTTTTCTAAAGCACGAATATAGTCTTTATAAGTTCGCTTGCCACCGCCATGTTCGAGTTCTACTTCTAGCTTTTCGATAACTCGGTCTGCTACATCTGTAAAACGTTTGCTCTGGACTAGCGTGTTGTTTTCGTGTCTTATTTGGTGGTCGAGAAATATTCGATGAGCCATCGCTATGGCTTCGTCTTTATCTTTCTTTTTTGTCGATTTACACAACCACTTTTTATGGTTGATTAGTATAAATCGCGCATACCAGCGTTCACTGTTATCCTGTTTAAAGATATACAGTTCGTCGTTAATGTCATGTCTAGCAATCTGTTTAGCCATACAGCTAGTTAATCAGGATATGGATGTTTTTGCAAAGAATTTGCAAAGAAAATATTAATTGATTCAAATCAACGATTTAAAATTGTGAATTGCATTGAAAATCCTCGTGTCCGTGGTTCGATTCCGCGTCTGGGCACCATTATTTAAAACAAAAAAGCCTCAACGTTGTCCGTTGGGGCTTTTTTGTTTTTGGTGATAGCCAGACGCGGGAACCGAGTCTGGGGTGAAGCCAGTCTCTTTAGCTGCGCAGCAGCATCTGGCTGAACGACCTGCCATGGATGGCAGGTCTGGCAACAAACTCCATGGAGGGAGCGCTACCTAGCAGCTCGTATTCCCTCGCGCACTGACCTTCTATATTTTTAATTAGCTCAACGTTGTCCGTTGGGGCTTTTTTGTTTTTGGTGATAGCCAGACGCGGGAACCGAGTCTGGGGTGAAGCCAGTCTCTTTAGCTGCGTAGCAGCATCTGGCTGAACGACCTGCCATGGATGGCAGGTCTGGCAACAAACTCCATGGATGGAGCGCTACCACGTAACTTTTATTCTTCCTGCCACGTCAGCCCTTACTTACCTTTCAAAAAATATAATCGCTACCTGTAATTCTTTCTTTAAACGTGAGTTTATTTCTCACCTGTTTTGTAAAACGTTGCACTGCAGCGCTTTATGCTTTCGCTACCTGCTGAATTAAAAAATCTCATTGATTACTCTCTAAACGCCCTACCGCCTTTCTAGGCCATGACCTTCCTGGGCTCGCTTGGCAAAAAAACCGTCACAAGCTTAAGCAAAAATTTAGTTAAAAACAGTTGGGACGATAATTGCTTTTAGCTTTTATAGGTTTCGAGCTCTTCGTCCTATGTAGGCTTCACAGGATATAACGTCATCTTAATAGGATGAGAATGAAGGTTCGTACAGATGAGACTCTCGTCTCGTATCAAATTGAAAAGGAGAAGTGAATATGAGCGCGACAAAATACGTTACCGTTGAAGGGCATCAAATAGCATATGAAGAAATGGGGGAAGGCACACCTCTGTTACTGATACACGGTATCCCTACCAATAGGTCACTGTGGCGAAACGTCATGCCAGAACTCTCTTCTCAATATCGTGTTATCACTCCAGATTTACTCAACTATGGTGAGTCTGACATGCCGCAAGACACTGATGTCTCTATTAATGCCCAGAGCCGGATCATGAGCAAGTTTATGGGTGCGCTTGGGATCTCCAGAGCCGACATTGTAGGACATGATATTGGTGGAGGCGTGGCTCAACTAATGGCCGTGAAACACCCTGCGAAAGTAAACTCAATCGTGCTTATAGACAGCGTGTGCTTCGATTCTTGGCCAATACCTGAATTTGCTCCCTTGCTGGAGCCTGGTGTTGAAGAAAAAACCAGCCCAGATGAGCTGATCGATATATTAAATGATTTCATGCCTAAAGGTGTGCACGACCAAAGTGTCATGACAGATGAATTAGTACGAATGTATGTAGGACAATGGAGCAGCGAACAGGGAAAAGCAGCGATGTTCAACAATATGCGCAGGCTCAACAAGGAATACACCCAAGCCATCGCTGGCGAGTTAAAGCGCTTACCTCACCAAACATTAATATTGTGGGGCGACAAAGATAATTTCCAAAAACCCCAATACGCACCACAGTTAGCAGAAACTATTCCAAATGCATCGCTAGTATGGCTGGTAAACGCTGGACACTGGTCAATTGACGAGCAGCCCGAAAAGGTAACGAAGTTGATTAGCGATTTTTTGCAAAGTAACGATAAATAACCGTTCATTGACGCAAATTAGCGAAAGCTGCTCTTAGTATAGGTTCACTGTTGCATTTGGCTATCGATACATTTGGTGTCGACACATTTAGCCACAGCATGCTTCAGCGAACTGGCTGTGCAGCGCAGGTGATTAACACTTATCCGGCTCTCATACATAATAAACGTCTCAGGCTGATACTTTTGAACTAAGCTGTAAATTCGTTTCTATCCAAGGACGGTTTAGCTATGTCAATTTATACCCGCTTATATACCTGCTTAGTTTTGATTTACTTAATATGTATCCCGCTCTCCCATGCGTTTGCGCAACATAAACCTGAAATCGAGCTAGCTAATCGCTTTAATGACTCTGTTAACGTAGCTGAATATTTAGTTAGCGAGAAATTAGATGGCATTCGAGCTCGCTGGGATGGCAACCAGTTGCTCACCCGCTCAGGTAACCCTATATCTGCGCCGCTATGGTTTGTTGAGAGATTACCTAAACATGTTCTCGATGGTGAGTTGTGGATAGGCCGTCAGCGTTTTGAGAGAACCGCTTCTGTCGTACTCAGTCACGAGCCAAGCGACGGCTGGCGGGAAATAAAATTTATGCTGTTTGATTTGCCCGGCTACACAGGTCCTTTCAGTGAACGCTTGCGAATGCTCGAGGTGTTAGCAATACAGGCAAACTTGGGTCATATGCAGGTGATCCCCCAGCGCAAGTACTCCAATCATTCAGCGCTAATGGCGGCGCTAGATGAAGTTTCTCGTGGTGGCGGTGAAGGCTTGATGTTACATCATCAAGATGCGCTATATACTCCTTTGCGCAGCAACAATGTGTTAAAGCTTAAAAAGCATCGCGATGCTGAAGCTATTGTATTAGCGCACTTACCTGGAAACGGTAAATACCAAGGTATGATGGGCGCTATTCGCGTGCAAATGAGTAATGGCAAAGTGTTTAAAATCGGCAGCGGGTTTTCCGACCAAGAGCGTCGTTCCCCTCCCCCTGTCGGCTCAGTCGTGACCTTTAAGTATTATGACCTAACCGTTAACGGGATCCCTAAATTTGCCAGTTATATTCGGCGAAAACCAAGGCAATAACACCTAGCATGTTACATAAATGGTTGTTCACACTTAATTAGTCGTTATAATCTCAGCAGATTATTTATCAGCAACGATAAGCAGGGTGACCCCCTGACGTGGAGAAAATAGTGAAACGTAAATTTTTATTGTGCATGTTTTTAGGCTTAGCATCAATTTTCACGGCTAATGCAGCAGTTAACAGTGATGACGAAATAAAATCACGCATTGCCCCTATAGGCAAAGTACATGTTGCCGGTGCTAAAGCAGAAACTGCTTCAGCGGGTGGACCACGTTCAGGCGCGGACATATACGGTACAGCTTGCGTGGCATGTCATAGCTCTGGCGTTTTAGGAGCTCCTAAATTCCAAGATGCCGCTGACTGGGCACCTCGCTTAGAAAAAGGTTTTGATACCGTGTGGCAAAACGCCATTAACGGCATCAATGCCATGCCTCCTCGCGGAACATGTGCAGATTGTTCTGATGATGAGATAAAAGCTGCTATTGAGCACATGACCGAAGGTTTGTAAGGCACTTTTTACTAAAAATTGTTCATAAAAAGGCCACCTTAGGGTGGCCTTTTTGTAACGAATGGTTTATTTTGGCGCTATAAAAATAACTAAAAATAGACTGTTTGTGCACGCGTTCTCTAACCATACCTCAATTAATAATATTTCCGATAACTTATCCATAGAAGAGTTACGTGAACTGATACCTCAGTTACAACAACTCACTGAAAAATATAAGCACTCGGAAGCGATACAGAAATCGCTATTTGATATTTCTGAACTAGCCAGTTCAGTGGGTGAATTGTCACGTCTGTACCCCGCTATCCATGAAATTATTGGCCGTTTCATGAATGCGCAGAATTTCTATGTAGCATTTTATGATCAGATAAATGAGCTCATTGACTTTGTTTATTTTGTTGATCAGTTTGATGAAGTCACGCTGCGCCAAATACCCGCCTCTGAATTAATGGAAGGTTTTACTGGCTATATATTACGCACTGGTAATCATCTTTTTTTAACCGAAGAAACGCGCGAAGCCCAACTTAAACAAATCAACGTAAAACAAATTGGTTCTGGGCCAGTAGACTGGATCGGTGTCCCGTTAAAACGCGGTAACCAGGTTATTGGCGCAATGGTAGTGCAAAGTTACGACAAATCTATTCGCTACAACCAAGAAGATTTAGACATACTATTGTTTGTTTCGCAGCATATAGTCAACACGGTAGATCGAGTGAAAAGCCGTGAAATGAATGAACAAACGATCCGCGAACGCACAAAACAACTGCAAAGCATCAACGAAGAACTACAAGAAGAAATCAACGAACGACAAAAAGTAGAAACGCTGCAAAACGCCCTGTTTGAAATCTCTGAGCTATCCGCTTCCGTAGATGGCAATATGGCTGATTTTTACGCTTCACTACACGAAGTTATCGCTCGACTTATTAGTGCGCCGAACTGTTACATAGCAACAATTAGTTCAGACAAAAAGCGTCTCGAATTCCCTTACTACTCCGATGAAGTCAATACGCTTATTGCATCACGAGAAATCGGATTAGGCTTAACTGAATTTGTCTTACGTACTGGTAGTGCAGAATTGATTAACCCCTCTAGGGTCAAGGAGCTGACAGCAAAGAACGAGATTGACGCTGTTACCGCCCAAAACATGCTTGAACAAAACAATTCTTGGCTGGGCTCCCCCTTGGTCGTCGACGGTGAAATATCAGGTGTGATTGCCATTCAAAGTTACAGTCAAGACGAACACTACTCGTTGCGTGATTTGGAATTATTACGTTTTGTTTCCCATCATATTGCCGTAGCGTTAGAGCGAAAGCGCTCTTCTGATGCCATTCAGAGGTATAACCAGCAACTTACCGAAATGGTTAAAGAGCGTACCGAAGAGCTGAATAAAACAAATCAGTATCTGCAAAAGCAAATTGAAGAGCGTAAAGCAATTCAACAGAAGCTGGTGCATGACGCTCATCATGACGCGTTAACCGATTTACCAAACCGCACAATGTTTAACGCGCGACTGAGTCAGGCTTTAGCGAATAAAAAGCGTTATCCGCAGAATAATTTTGCTGTCGTATTCATCGATTTAGATCGTTTTAAACAAATCAACGACACCATAGGCCATCATGCTGGTGATTCATTTTTAATTGAAGTCGCTAGTCGCATCAATCACTGTATTCGTGGCCACGATCTACTGGCTCGTTTGGGTGGGGATGAATTTGTCATCTTGCTGGATAATTTCGAATCACCAGATGATGTTGAGATCATCTCTAATCGGATTATTAACTCTATAGCAGCCCCGTTTGTTTTAGACGGCCGAGAAATATTCTCAGGTGCCAGCATCGGCATTGCTTATCTTGAAAGTGGTTATCAAACTGCCAGTGAAATCGTGCGTGATGCAGATGCAGCCATGTATCAAGCCAAATCGCAAGGCCGCGGCCAATACGTGGTATTCGATTTAACCATGCGTAAAAAGTTACTTGAAGAGCTTGAAATAGAAACTGAATTTCGAAAAGCCCTTAAAAACGAAGCCTTCGACGTGTACTCGCATCCCGTGTTTGACATGAGCAGTGACAATCATATTTATGACGAATGCAGAGTGCGTTGGGTCAACCCCAAGTTGGGAGTGATGGATCGCGACAGCTTTTGGCAAATTGCTGAACACAGTGGCTTAGTGGTTGAAATGGATAACTTCATGCTCAAAGCTGCATTTGCCATGTTGAGTCAAACGCTTACCTCTTATGCCGGAAAATCGCACTACAAAGTAGCTGTCAATCTCTCCATTCATTACCTGACACACACCGAAGCAGCTGTTCAGTTAATTCAAGATATTAGAGAAAAGCAGATTGATCCGAAGAGACTCATTTTTGAATTTGATGAGAATGATTTAAATCGTCGAGCACAGTTTAGCTTGCCCGCCATTAAACATTTAAAACGCTCTGGCATTAAGATAGTGCTAGATAACTTTGGCAGTGGCTTAGCATCGTTAAGCTATTTGTATTCTTACCCCTTTGACTTTGTCAAAGTAGATCACCGCTTTGTGAAAACCGTTCCCCGTTCAGAACGCAACCTCAAATTAATCCAGTCTGTGTTGGCTATGTCTGAGCAGTTAAAATTCAAACTTATTGTGTCGGGAATAACAGATAAAGAGCAAGCAGATTTACTTAACTCGGTGGGCTGCCAGTTGGGACAAGGGCCTTATTTAGAGCCCCCGTCTCAAGTAATACTGCCTGATTAGCACTACTTTTTATTCATCATATCCCGCAAATTAGCAATACCTGTTTGCCCTTTTTGCTGACGGGCCTCTGCGCTGACTTTTGGTTTTTTCAATTCCCAGTGCACGTCATCAGCAGGCAGTTCGTGTAAAAAGCGGCTGGGCTCTGGTTGAATCACTTCACCGAATTGACGACGCTCTTTCGCTAAGGTGAAAAATAGCTCTTTCTGAGCTCGAGTTATCCCCACGTACGCTAAGCGACGCTCTTCTTCAATGTTGTCTTCATCGATACTGCTTTGATGGGGCAAAAGGCCTTCTTCCATACCCACCATAAATACATATGGAAACTCCAAACCTTTGGACGAATGTAATGTCATCAGCTGTACCTGGTCGGTTTCTTCAGTGTCTTCTCCACGCTCCATCATGTCACGCAGTATTAGTCGATTAACCACTTCTTGCAGGCTCATAGGCGCATCAAGCTCGCCGCCTTCAAGCATATCGCTGACCCAACCAAATAAAGTACTGATGTTTCCCATACCCATCTCAGCAGCTTTAGGACTCGTGCTGGTCTCGTAAAGCCATTCTTCATAGCCCATGCCTTTAATCATCTGACGAATAGCAGCAATGCTGTCACTGCGCTTTACTTCATCTGAGAGTTCTACAATCCAGCGCGCGAACCCCTCTACTGACTCAAGAGACTTTCCTGATATAACTGTGCTGAGCATAGGTGAACAGGCTGCTTCAAACATGCTGGTACGGTTTTGGTTGGCAAAATTACCTAGCTTTTCTAACGTCACTCGGCCTATACCCCGTGTTGGAGTATTGATCACTCGCAGCAGCGCGTTGTCATCATCTTGGTTCACCAACAAGCGCAAATAGGCCATGATATCTTTGACCTCAGTGCGCCCAAAGAACGAGGTTCCGCCATTTATTTTGTAAGGGATACGGTTGGCCATAAGCACTTTTTCAAACAGCCGAGATTGAAAGTTGCCGCGATACAATATGGCGTAATCTTTAAAACTGGTGCCCTGCATAAACTTATGAGCAATAAGCTCGGCCACAACCCGCTCAGCTTCATGTTCTTCATTTTTCGCTGTGATGATGCGCAGCTCGCTTCCATAGCCCAGTTCAGAGAAAAGCTTCTTTTCAAACACATGCGGGTTATTTTGGATCAAGATATTGGCACAATGCAAAATACGCCCAGAGGAACGATAGTTTTGCTCTAGCTTTATGACTCGCAAATCTGGGAAATCTTTGCTCAACAACACTAGATTTTGCGGCCTAGCTCCCCGCCAAGAATAGATCGATTGGTCGTCATCCCCAACCACGGTAAAACGTGCGCGCTGGCCCACCAATAAGCGTACTAATTCGTATTGGCTAGTATTGGTATCTTGGTACTCATCCACCAGCAAGTAGCGGATCCGGCTTTGCCACTTTTGACGTACCGTTTCATTGTGCTTGAGCAGCAAAGTGGGCAACAAGATCAAATCATCAAAATCTAATGCGTTGTAGGCGCGTAAATGGTTTTGATAGCGCTGATAAAATTCAGCAAATTCTGCGTCTCCAGCAGAAGATGTACGCTTAAGTAATTGCTCTGGCAACAGCAGATCGTTCTTCCAATTCGAAATGCAGCTTTGCAGTAATTGCAGTTGGTCCTTGTCGCCGCCAAGCTCTACATCGGTTAAATCTTTCAGCAATGCCATGCTGTCTTTGTCATCAAAGAGTGAAAAACCTGCTTTTAGGCCTAGAGTTTTGACTTCCGCTTTTATGATCCGCAAACCTAATGTATGAAAGGTTGACACCTTTAAGCCCCGGGCCTCTTTTCGCCCTAAGGTTTGCGCCACCCGCTCTTTCATTTCGCGAGAAGCTTTATTGGTAAACGTTACCGCCGCAATATAACGTGCAGGGATGTCACATTCGCGCACAAGATAAGCAATTTTATTGGTGATAACGCGAGTTTTACCACTGCCAGCACCCGCTAACACTAAGCAAGGGCCAGAGATATAATTTACAGCGTCATTTTGGCCGGGATTTAGTTTCATGCAATTCACTTTTGTTTTGGGCAGGGAATTGTAATATCAAACCCCATGCAAAGGCGAATGATCCGCGGGAAAATATCATCCGTTAAAGAAGGTTGATTGATTCACTAAGATGAGCGTTTTTATACTGCTAAGCGTTTAGGTATTCGCTACAATAAACCATCACCACTATCATGGAGCCATTGATGCTTGATCCAAAAAAATTAGAGGATATTGCCAAACAAATTACCGAAGCGATTCCTCCTGGTGTAAAAACCATGGCTGAAGGCGCTGAGTCTAAGGTAAAGCAAGTGCTACAAAGCCAACTGAACAAGTTAGATTTTGTCAGCCGTGAAGAGTTTGAAATTCAAAGTAATGTGCTTATTCGCACCAGAGAAAAGCTCGCTGTATTAGAAGCTAAACTCGAGGCTTTAGAAAAGGGCTTGCAAGACAAACAGACCGACTAACGGCCTTTTTGCAGTTGAGCGAGCTCGTTTTTAAGGGTGTTTACAACAACGAGTAAGTCTTCAGCTGAATTTTCAGTTTCCTGAGCTCCACTCATGGTGGACTCAGAAATTGTTGCTATTTCAGTGACTTGTGATGCCACTGAACGCGTTTTCGTTGATTGCTCAGTGGCTATTATGAAATTTCGCCACTCATATCACTATCTCCAGTGCCCCGGATGCCAAATTAAGGTATTAGATAAAATAGTGTCCAGCTATGCCAATGGCGATAGCCATGCCCACGTAATTATTGTTTAAAAACGCGGTAAAGCAGGCTTGTCTGTCTCGTTCATAGATCAAACGTTGTTGATAAACAAACAGCGCAACAGCGACCAACACGCCTAAGTAAAATGGCAGCGTAAAATGCAGGTATTGACCCAGCGCGAGTAACATCAGAACAACGCTTAGTTGTAGCAAGCCAACAATCAACCTATCGTGTTGTCCGAACAATATCGCAGTTGATTTCACCCCAATTTGCAAATCGTCATTTCTATCAACCATGGCATACTCGGTATCGTAAGCCACTGTCCATAAAACGTTGATACTAAACAGCCACCAGGCTATGCCAGGTACGGCTTCATTAACCGCCATAAATGCCATCGGGATCGCCCAAGCAAATGCGGCACCAAGCACCACTTGTGGTAAATGGGTATAGCGTTTCATAAAGGGGTAAACGGCAGCTAACCCGAGAGCCCCTATCGATAGAACAATGGTTTGCCAATTTAAGGCCAGTACGAGCAAGAATGCGACCCCTACTAGGGTTGCAAATAATCCTAACGCCTGCTTCTCGCTTACCACGCCGCTGACCAAAGGCCTGGCATTCGTTCTTGCCACTTTGCCATCGACTTTGCGATCTGCGTAGTCGTTGATCACGCAACCTGCTGAGCGCATAACAAAAACACCCGCGACAAAAATAGCCGTAATCCACCAAGGTGGTAACCCTTGCGCTGCAATCATCAAAGCCCATAACGTCGGCCATAACAACAAGTAACTGCCAACGGGTTTGTCTGCCCGCATTAGTAGCCAAAAACCTCGCATGACTGGGCGAGTTAATAATTTATTGGTCAAGATTCAAATCTCTGTATGCGGGAGCCTGAGGTAAAAACACTTCGGCGACCATCATGGCATGTTGCTGAAAGCGAAATACGGAGCGACGGCCCCAAATGTTCGCAAGTGGCGCGACCCCAAATTCGGCGATAAAGGTGTCATTAGGTTGAATGCACGTTAGTTGAAAGGGCTGGCGCTTGAATCGGTCATCGTTAAAAATCAGATGGCCTAAAGGTTTATCACCTAAGTTTAAGAAATCCGCTTCACATAATGCTTGGGGAATAATCGAGCGGGCAAACACCCAAGGCTGGTTATCACCATGTAGAATCACCTCACGGATTTGCCATTGCTGTGCACATTGGGATGCAAAAGGCGTTGCTAACTGCTTATATTCATCTGCATTAGCGACACCTTGTTTTTGACTGACCACCTGTACTTTAAAGTCTTGGCAATGGCCTTGTAACCTTTGGGTTAGTGAGCCTGTGTTGAGTAGCCAACTTTCAAGTTCCAAATTAGGGATAAGCGCCTGTTCTTGATTAAACCAAGCAACGTCATCTAGTGACAAAGCGTATGAGTGAGAAAGAGTATTTAGCATAGCCCCACATAATATCAATTGACGAAGCTAGACTAAAGAGTGAATAAATAGTTTTAGCGATTCCGTGAATTCTTGGTAAGCTATTGACACTAAGGAAATTAATATACCGGCCAGTTGAAGAGGTAGAAATGCGCATTGTCAGATTATTTGCTACTTGCCTAGTGCTACTTAGTACACTGCTATCGCCTTCTTTTGCGCAAGAAGCGCCAAGCAAGCAATTTGCCTATTTTGGCCTAGAGCCTGATATCGTGACGAATTATTTAGGCAACAGTAATCGTAAGTTAGGCTACGTGCGCATTACCATCGAATTGATGCTTGAAGATGTGAACGACTTAGAAAAAGCAGATCATCACTCTCCCTTGCTACGCGCCACCGCCATTGAAATCCTTGGCCGACAACCGGAAGAGCGAGTCAAATCTCTTACTGGTCGTGAAGATATTCGACGCACTTTTTTAGATACCATGCGTAAATTGATGAAGGAAGAAACGGGCTCGAATATGATTAAAGACGTTATCTTCACCAAATACATCTATTACGGTTAAAATCATTTAAGGGCGCTTCAAAAATCGCTCGTTGCTTACCTGCACCCAACCTACCTCAGTAGCAAAACAGAGATAGGTTTTAGCCCTACCCTTTTTTGCTCGTAAAACGGCTTAATATAAATGCAAAAAAACAACCACTTATCAAGCCAACTGTGTGAGCAGTATTGGCCATACTGACCCAAAGAATATCGGCATAGCCCACTACCAACCATACCAATAAAAAGCCAATTAACGGTTTAGGCATCATGAGGCCCCAAGACGGCCGCAACCACCCTAACCACCACACGCAGCCAACCAATGCATAAACCACACCTGATAAACCACCGAAATTTTCACCGCTGACTAACAATTGGCCAATGTTTGATAATAAAGCTGAAAACAGAAACAGCATGACCAGTGTCGCACGACCCAACAGGCGCTCTATTTGACCGCCGAGAGTCCACCACCAGAGTAAATTAAATACGATGTGTAGTACCGAAAAATGAATAAGCGCTGGGCCGATTAAACGCCACCATTGGTGATTTTCCAACAGCTGTGGCAGAGGCTCTATTGCCAGCACCTTGTATGGCCAAAAAAAGCCGACCATAGCCAACAAATACACCAGCAAACACGTGAGCAAAATACTCGTGGTGACGGGTATATCGCGCAGCTGCTGCCACATACCGTTTAAAGAAACACCCGAGTTTCTGTCGCTTAACGTCACCGTTTGGCCGCTATCCCACGCCGCTTGCTGATATTTTTTGTCCTGAGGGAATTGAATAAATTCACTGGCGATATCGCTGGCAACATCCTTGTCTGACTCATTGAGAAGTTGCACAGCGTGCTCGCCACTATGAAAAGAGTATTGCGCCACAATCCCCTGACTATTCAAATAATTAGTTAGCAATCGAGCAGCGCGTTCTTGATTAAAACTAACCAGCAGGAAAGGCATGGACATGCGCTATTCACCACTAACGAAAGGCAAGCTTTGACGCCAGGCTTCAAAGCCTCCGTCCATGCTATACACTTCTTCAAACCCTTGATGAATCAAGAACTGAGCAGCTTGTTGACTACTGACACCGTGATAACAGCAAACGATAACCGGCGTATCAAAATCCGTTTGCTGGGTGAAGTTTACTAACGTTCCATTGGTTAAATGAACTGCGCCTTCAATATGTCCTGCTACAAACGATTGTTCGTCACGAATATCCACCAACCGAGCTTGTTTCGCTGCCAGTTTTTGCTGTGTGTCCTGCACTGAAATGTGTGCGAATTGCTCCATTGTTCTACCTTTTGATTACCAGTTTAATATGACTTTGCCTGAATGGCCTGAGCCCATGGTATCAAATCCTTGCTGAAACTCATCGATATTAAATTGATGAGTAATAATCGGTGCTAAATCTAACCCGCCTTGAATAAGACTTGCCATTTTGTACCAAGTCTCAAACATTTCTCGGCCATAAATCCCTTTAATCACCAGCCCCTTGAAAATCACCTTATTCCAATCAACGGCAACATCTCCGGGGGGGATACCAAGCATGGCCACTTTTCCGCCATGGTTCATCTTGTCTAACATATCGCGAAATGCTGCTGGCACACCTGACATCTCAAGACCGACATCAAACCCTTCGCTCATGCCAAGGTCATTCATGACGTCTTTTAGGTTTTCCTTGGCAACATTCACCGCACGGGTAGCACCCATCTTACGCGCCAAATCTAAGCGATATTCATTGATGTCGGTAATGACGACGTGGCGGGCTCCAACATGCTGAGCCACCGCAGCGGCCATAACGCCTATGGGGCCGGCGCCTGTAATCAATACATCTTCCCCGACTAAATCAAAAGACAGTGCGGTGTGTACCGCATTACCAAATGGGTCAAAAATCGCAGCTAAATCATCTGAAATATTGTCTGGAATTTTAAACGCATTAAACGCTGGAATAGACAAATATTCAGCGAATGCGCCCGGACGATCAACCCCGACGCCTGATGTATTGCGGCATAAGTGACGGCGACCTGCGCGGCAATTTCGGCAATGACCACAGGTTATGTGTCCTTCACCTGAAACACGATCACCGATTGAAAAACCTCGGACTTCTTCACCGATTTCAACCACTTCTCCCACATATTCATGCCCCACCACCATGGGAACAGGGATCGTTTTTTGCGACCACTCGTCCCAGTTATAGATGTGCATATCAGTGCCACAGATAGCGGTTTTACGAATTTTAATCAATAAGTCATTGTGGCCTACAACCGGCAATTCACTGTCGTGAAGCCAGATGCCTTTTTCCGATTTGAGCTTGGCGAGGGATTTCATTTAATCACTCCTAACTCTTTTCCTACTTCGATAAAAGCATCAACCGCGCGGTCAATCTGTTCGATACTATGAGCAGCCGACATTTGCGTGCGAATACGCGCTTGATCCTTTGGTACCACTGGGAAAGAAAAACCGACAACATAGATGCCACGTTCGAGCATTTTGTCAGCCATATCACTGGCTAATTTTGCATCCCCTAACATCACCGGAATAATAGCGTGGTCTTTACCTGATAGCGTAAAACCTGCTTGCTCCATGCGGGTGCGGAAATGAGTGCTATTACGTTTTAACTGAGCTCGTAACTCGTGCCCCTCAGCTAACATATCAAACACTTTGAGCGATGCTGAAACTATAGGCGGCGCAACAGAGTTAGAAAACAAATAAGGACGAGAGCGTTGACGCAGCCAATCAACCACCTCTTTTTTACCCGACGTGTACCCGCCCGAAGCACCGCCTAGCGCTTTACCTAAAGTACCAGTAATAATGTCTACACGGCCCATCACGTCACAGTACTCGTGGCTACCTCGTCCTTGCTCACCCACAAAGCCTGTGGCATGACAGTCATCGACCATCACTAAAGCACCGTATTGATCGGCTAGGTCACAAATACCAGCTAGATCAGCAATAACGCCATCCATGGAAAACACCCCGTCGGTTGCAATCACTATCGTTTGCGCACCTTCACTCTTGGCTTTTTCTAATTGGACCGCCAAGGCTTGCATATCGTTATTGGCATAACGGTAGCGCTTTGCCTTACACAATCGCACACCATCAATGATACTGGCATGATTAAGAGCATCGGAAATGATCGCATCGTCTGGGCCTAAGATGGTTTCAAATAACCCTCCATTTGCATCGAAACACGAGGGATACAAAATAGTATCTTGCATACCTAAAAAGGCGCTAATTTTATCTTCCAGCGCTTTGTGTATGTCTTGAGTACCGCAAATAAAACGTACCGAGGCCATACCGAATCCATGGCTGTCCAAACCTTCTTTTGCAGCGTTGATTAGCTCTTGGTTATTAGCCAAACCAAGGTAGTTATTGGCGCAAAAGTTCAGCACTTGCTGGTTATCACTCACTTGAATATCAGCACTTTGTTGCGACTGGATAACCCGCTCAGTTTTGTAAAGACCTTGCGCTTTAGTATCGCTAAGCTGCTGCGCTAAGCGATCGTAGAAGGCTTGTTTCATGAACTGTCCTCGAAAAATAGTAAGATGCGCGAATATTAAAGCATAATGAGGGCCCGACGCGAATAATCAATTCAATTATCGCCGTAAAGGATCGCAGAGAACGTCATCGTTGTTTTACATTACTTCGTGGTTAAAATGACAAATCGAAACGCTTCCACACTCCGTCATTAAGTTTGCTAGGCAATGCTGGATAAAGTTCTTCTTCCAATACGGGCTTGGAAATATAGTAGCCTTGGGCTATGTCGCAACGCATGGTGCTTAAGGTACTGAGCTGCGCTTCGGTTTCAACACCTTCCGCAACAACTTTCATTCCTAGTTTTCGAACCATAGCAACAGTGGATTTTACAATTTGCTTGTCTGCACTACTATTTTCCATACCCGCAATGAAGCTTCGATCGATTTTAATAATATCCACGGGCAACTGGGATAAATAGGCCAGAGAAGAATAACCGGTGCCAAAATCATCTATGGAAAAGCTAAAACCAAGCGCTTTTAGTTGATGCATTATGCCTTTGGTTTGTTCGATGTCAGCAACAACGGTACGTTCGGTCAACTCTAACTCGATTTGATCAGCTCCCTGATCACTTTGCGCTAATTGCTCTCGCATAAAATTGATGAGATTAGGATCTAAAAACTGACTAGCAGACAAATTTACAGCGATGCGATAGCCGCTCATACCCAGGCTTTCTAGATGAGCCAAAATGCTAAAAGCTCGCTTGATCCCCCAATAGCCTAGGGTAATCATGCTCTCTGAATTTTCCATAATAGGAATAAACTCATCAGGCATAATGTAGCCACTTTTCGGGTGAAGCCAGCGAATTAGTGCCTCAAACCCAACGAGCTTACCTGTGGTAATATCGATTTGTGCTTGTAATGCGAATTTAAACTGCTCTTGCAATAGGGCATCTCTGACATCATGCTCGATCTCAATATGTCTCATTACTTGGGTGCTCATCCCCTCATTGAACAAGGTGTAACGATCACCGCCTGCATCCTTTGACGCGTACATCGCGATATCAGCTTGACGCACTAAATCATCTACTGTGACATTTTGCCCATCGCACGAAGTAATCCCAAGACTTACTGAGGTGTAAAAGCGCTGAGCACCTATCTCCACTGACTCGCGAAACTTAGCAACTAACTTTTCAGCGAGGGTGATGCCGTTACTGACCTCATCAATTTCCTGTAACACGATGACAAACTCGTCTCCACCAAAACGACTAATCACATCTGATTCTCGCAAATTACTACGCAATCGCTGGGCAGCTGCCATTAAAAATTCGTCTCCGATACCATGGCCGTAACTGTCATTGATTTTACGAAAGTTATCAAAGTCCAATAAAATGACCACGAGCGACCCGGGAGCGCGCGATAAAGCTGCAATTTTTTTACGCAACACAAAGTTAAGCATATTGCGATTTGGCAGGCCCGTGAGTCGGTCGTACATAGCGATATTTTCCAGTTCACGGGTGTTCTGTTCTATTTTTCCATCCATGGACTCTAACTGTTCACCCAACAAATTTGTCGAATGTTGCACGTCATCTATCTCATCTAAAAACATACGACTACGGGTAAACTGCAAGGTATTAAACTCATCGTATTTTTTTTGCGCTAATAACGGTAAGCGTTTCGCGACAATGAGCAAGCGCCTACGTAAACGCTCCGCCATCACAAAAAAGGCTAAAATGCACAATAAAACTGTGATGGCAGAGATAATAATCACTCCCTTTTGATAACTTTCGTGTCTGGCCCACTCATCGCTGATATCGTGCACAGCCAATAGGTAGGCACTGTCCGCTTGAGTGTCATCAACCGGCAATAGATTTATTAGATACGCTTGTTTGCCCATGACTAAGCGATACCCTTTGTTCAACACCATATTAAGTGTGACTGTTTCAGGAATTAACTTGAGTAACGCGCTGAGCTCTTGTCGCTTGATATAGGAAATCGGCGACTGTATTTGGGAGTCACGAAGTGCAGTAGTGGTAGAGGTTTCGTCACTCGCGACTAAGGCTAACTCTGCCAATGTAGAACGGTTAAGAGCAGCCATCATTTCCAGTAAAGATGTACTGGCGGTTAACACCAGCAACTCGCCACTGGCGGATAAAATAGGCATGCTAATTAAATGAAAGCATGATTGTTTACACAAAATATTGGTAACGGAGGATTGATTAACTAGGGTTTGCTGAACACTGGCTTTCACATAATCTGGCACATGCTCATGGTTGGCGAATATTACGCCTTGCTGATGATCAAATAACCAAAGACTGTTCACTTGCCAATTTAATTGCAAATAGTCAAATTCTTCTCGAATAAACTCAGCGGTAGCCTGAGGGTTATCAGTGATATCTTCATGCAGATGAATAAACGATTCAAACCACAACTCAATTCGATTGCTTAGCATCTCTCGAATAAGATGCATTTGACTTAAATCTTTATCGTGTAGCGCTTGTTGCTGACTTAAATAATCTTGGTCATTTTTGTCAATCCAGATGAATGTCAAAAGGACACTGGCAATCAGTAAAAAACCGATCAGCAGGCCCATGATCTTCCATGGCAAGCTAACAAATATACGCATCGTTAAAACCAATAAATAATTTGCAGCGCCCAAATATCCCAATACTTGGAATCATTGGCCACAGTATCAGGAATAAAAACAGGTGCTAAACGCGCACGCCCTTTCACTTTATGAAACTCACCTCGAATTCGCCAATTGTTGGCGAAATCCCAAGACGCACCTAATGTGAGCTGATCGCGAAAGGCAAAATAAGCGGGTACAGCCCCGCCACTTGCTTGCTGGTATGCACTGCCATTACGATCGCGGTTATTCGCATCGAAAGTATCTATTCTGGCTAGTAACGTCACATCTGGGCTGACAAATAGTCGCCCTTGGACATACAAACCCTCTGCAACGGCATCTGCGTCACGCTGATCAAAGAAAAAGCCCTGAAAATCAGTTTTTTCACGCATGGCTTCAGCGTTAATATCCCAATATTCGGCGCTGTAAGACAGACTAAGCATGAAGCGCTCCAGCGCGACTTCGCCATCGATAAAAACATCATTTTCACCAGCGTTATAGCTAAACCCCGCGCTTAGAAAGCTTCCTCCTAGTGTTAATCCAGTGCCTAGCGGGCTAAATGAGACGCTAAACTGCGTATCAAAATCATGCTTAAGTTTGCCTGTAGCCAACACTGACATTAAGTTTTCAGTTTGCTCTTGCTTGATTTGGGTATTGCCATAACTCCAACGAATATCCCATTCACCTAGGGAGTTTAGGTGCTGAGCGGTCAGAGAAATACCATCGCTTCCCAACGACGCATTGCGAAATGCATCAAAGTAGGACGATTGGGGTAGCACAATCGAGGGCATCGTATGCGGCACGTCTCGAGTGGCGGAGTATAACCAATGATAATTTTTATAACGGCCAAAGTGAGCGTTGATGTTCCAGCGCGGAGAGTTAAGCACTTGGTAATCCAAAAACAGATAATCGATACGCACCCCTTCATCAAATCGATTGCCGCCATTGATGTATATCCCTTGTGCTGACACCCGAAGTTTTTGATTGATACGATAGGAGGTGTTCAGGCCTACTTCTGTTAATCGATATGACACATCACCGTCATCATTTATATAATTACTGTCGTTAGCCTGAATAACACCCTGAGCACCAAACCCGTGCCACACAAGGTCGCCAGCAAGCGTTAACCCTGAAAATGTTAGACTAGATAGGAATAAGAGAAGAAACACGTTTTTTTGCATCATCTTATCCCTCTTTGCTGATTTTTAATTCGCGCATACCTGGCGGTAGCGAACCAGAAATGACATAACCAATGGCTCCAGGCTCTTGACTCACCATATCAATCATATCTTGGCTATCGTCCACCAAAATCGGCTTCTCTCCTAACCCCGAATAAGCCAACTTATTCCACATTCTTTCAAGTTGATAAGGAAACATGCCGAGCACATTCTTGCAAAAGTGCTGATGAATAGGGTCTTGCTCGTGCAATACATATACTTTAATTGCTGAACCGTCTTCCCAGGTGGTTTGGCGCATTGAAAAGATCCAGCGCACGCGGCTCTCACTTAAAGCGTTAATATTGACGTTATCGTTCACAATCACGCGTACTTTGGCTTGGTCAGCGTAAGTATGGTGTACCCCAAATAGCATCACTAGAGCGAGCAACAGGCGAAAGCCGATGCGGCGAATATTCAGCAAAAAATACTCCTAATTAAATACCATTTTCTGAGAGTCAAAAACAACTGAAAGCACAACTCCTTGTAATTTGAATAAGTTACAGAGTAAGTATTACTTGTTATTGTCTTTTATTACAGGAAATTTTTTATCCTATTCAAGGTATTGCACGTACTTCAATGCTCTCAAGCTTAGTCGAAAATCAACGAAATACTGTTAAAATGCCAACTGAACCTATTTGATGGTAATAAGATGAAGTCCAGTTTCACTCCCAATACAAAAGAAATATTAAGCCTATGGGGCTACACCTTGCTACTGAGTATTTTGTTACCCTTTGTATTTTTACATTTTTGTTTTCAATACGTCACTAAAAAACCCACCTCTCCAGGGGCACGAATTCAGCGATTCGGCGTAAAATTGCGTACTGCAGAAACGGGCGGGCTATTATTTCACTGTGTATCTGTAGGTGAAGTTGTTGCGGCAGCGAACGTCATAAATGCTATTCGCAGACATCAACCGTCTATCCCCGTGACCATTACGACCACCACGGCTACAGGGGCTAAACAAGTGACCAGTTTGTTTAAAGACACAGTAACCCACTGCTATTTACCGTTAGATTTGCCCTGGATGATGAGCCATTTACTAAAACAAGCTGCGCCTGCCCACGTTATCATTACTGAAGTGGAGCTTTGGCCGAATATGATTGACCAATGTTGGCGCAAGGGGATCCCTGTATCGGTAATTAATGCGCGTATGACCAGTAACTCTATGCGTAGTTACGAAAAAATTTCGGCACTTTTTAGCCCTATGCTGCACAAACTATATAAAATATGTGCGCAAGGTGATCGCGACTTCAAAAACTATCAGCAACTTCACACTCCAGAGCAAACGTTGCTGCTGACCAATAACATTAAATTTGAGCAAACGGTGCACCCAGAAGCCCACCAACTAGCCAGTGAATTTGCCCAGATGTTTAATCTTGTTGGCCGAGCCATTGTGGTTGCCGGTAGTTCTCATGCGCCAGAGGAGGCGGTCTTGCTAGAAGCTCATAAAACCGTGCTTCAACAATATCCTAAAACGCTCCTTATTATTGTGCCTCGTCATCCTCAGCGCTTTGATGAGGTATATCAAATTTGCCAATCAAGTGGTTTACGCTGCATGCGCAGCTCTGACCAAAACCCATGTGATGAAGACACACAAGTTTTGTTAGTCGATGAAATGGGTAAACTACAAGCCTTGTACGCATTGGCAACAATCGCGTTTGTCGGGGGCAGCATTGCTGATAGAGGGGGGCACAATGCGCTTGAACCCGCTGCATTTGAAGTGCCAATTTTAATGGGCCCCCACCGCTATAACAATCCAGCTATATGCCAAGTACTCAGTGATGGCGGTGCATTATTTGAAGTGAATAATCCCCAGCAAGTCAGTCACAATGTTTTGCAATGGTTAGATGATGACGCATCTCGAACTCGCGTTGGGCAAGCCGGAAAACAGGTTTTACAAGAAAACAGTGGCGCGCTGGGCGCCACATTAGAGGCATTGGGTTTTAGCTAAAACCGCCAACAAGGTTTACTGCAAACCTCTAAACAAATCGACTAAGGCTTTCGCTTCACGTTCCACCGTGTAATGCGCTAACACCCGTTCGCGCCCCGCCAAGCCTTTTTGCTTTAACATTTCAGGGTCAGATAATAGCGAGTCCATTTTAGCCGTCACTGCTGGCTGGTCATTAACAGGCACTACATGGCCGTCAACGTCTTCACGGATAATTTCTTCCCATGCGCCAGCTTGGGTTGCTAATACAGCGGCGCTGCAGCTCATGGCTTCAAGCACAGTTAAACCGAACCCCTCGTTATCACTCAAGGCAGACACCATAGACAGCGCACTAAAAATCGGCGGTATACGCTCGAATGGTAATTCACCGGTGAAAATAATCCGCTCGCTCAATCCCGCTTTATCAATTTTTGCTTTTAATTCGTCCACAAACTCTTGATGACTAGAAGAAATAGCGCCCACCACAACAGCGTTGTACTCAGGATACTTAGGCAATACTTCAATACACGCATTTACAAATAGATGAACCCCTTTTTGTTTGCGTACACGACCTAAAATGCCAATACCGTACTTACCACCGTACCCCAGATCTTGCCATGCTTGCTCTTTATTGGCCGCAGGGGCGAAGTTTTCAATTTGAATACCGTGGGGAATAATGGCGTCTGGCGGATCAGCCAAGTATTTAGCCGATGACTTACTGATAGCGACAACAGCATCCATCTGGCGCGTTAGCCATAAGGTAGAGCCAGAGCGATAACGCTGGGCTGCAGAACTAAACACCATTTTAATCTTGGCACCAAATACATATTTCAGCAGCACCGCTTGGATCATTTCATCCACTCGGCGAGCGTGAAAAACACGGTACTTTCCGTTGCTTAATGGCTTGCGGCACATTTTGACTACCTGCCAAAACGTCATCGCTTGGCTTGCATCAGGTAAATAATGCTTTCCCATAACACGCAAATTAATCAACTTTTGTTGATAAGACATGACCTGCAACATGGTTGAGGTTACGCCCGAAAAATTTGAATTCGAATTTCCCAGAATCAACTCAACTTCATCTTGCTTACTAATTTTCGTCACATCATGCTCCATAGTTAATGCTTACTCACTTGATTAATATTATTCGTTACACGGGTTGTGCTGCCACTTAGTGCATAAGCTCGCATTCAAGGGGGATACAGGTATACACTATGCCAAATTTTGCAACGCACTTTGGGTTAAATGCCAAACATTCAGCAAACATCGACAAATCGCAGCACCATTATATTTGATGCTGAAATATTCGCAGCCCCTGATTTAAATATTTTTGATGGCCAATATTGGCAGGCAAAACAACAACTCACTGGCAGCGCCACCGGCCGTGGTACTACGTATTTTTTTAAGCATGACAACCATGAATACGTTTTACGTCATTATCGCCGCGGTGGCTTAATCGGCAAACTAATCAAAGACAGTTATTTGTTCACAGGGCTGTCACGTACTAGGGCGTGGCGGGAGTTTACCCTGCTTGAACAAATGCATCGACTTGGGTTACCGGTACCTGAACCCGTTGCCGCACAAGTCACACGGCAAAACGTGATGTACAAAGGGGATATCATCATCAAGCGCATTCCTAACAGTCGAGACATGTTCAGTTTTTTGTGTGATGTCCCACAACCGGATACCACTTGGCAGGCCATAGGCGCCTGTATTCGACAATTCCACGACCACAATGTTTACCACCATGACTTAAATATTCACAATGTCATGCTCGACGACAATGGGAAAATTTGGCTTATCGATTTCGATAAATGTGCCATTCACGCCAGCAATAATTGGAAGAAGGCAAATTTAGATCGCCTTCTGCGCTCACTGCACAAAGAGCAAAACAAACAACAAACCTTTTATTTCAATGAGCAAAATTGGCAGACGTTATTAACTGCATACGGCGAGCCAGCGTAATAAAGTTAACCTACAGCCGTGCTGGGGATTGATATGATGAATAGTCATTACAAAGCAGATTACAATCTAACGTTGAATTGTTACACTCGATTTTTTGTCACCTGCCGTTTAGGATTGAATAAATAGATGTCACGTTATTGGATACTCGGCTGTTTGCTGATCGCGTCACAAGGATGGGCAAAGGGTCTATCTCCCTATCTTCCTCTGCAAATTTCACCCGAAATTGAATCTCAAATAGAGAAAGTGATGGCACTCACACCTGGCGCCCCGCTTACCAAGCCTTATAAAGCAGCTGATGTTATGCGCCGCAACAAACTGATTGCGTCGCGTTTTCCTGAGCTTCATCGCTCTGTAGACGCATACTTAGCGCGGTTTAAAGACACATTAGCCTTAACTCATGTCAGTGCTTCAGTTTCTGCAGGTGAGGACGAAAGTAGCCCAATACCGAATCAAAGAGGCATCAAGCGCAACTCGAGCTATCAAGTTTCAGCTTCTGGCGTAGCGTTTATCTCGCCCTATGCCTACGTGGCTGGTGGTGCCGTATATGCCGATGGCGAAGATGCCGTGTTATATAACACCCATGTTGCCTTCGGTTATGAATATGCGCAAATTGAAGCTGGCTACCGAGAGCATTGGTTCTCGCCTATGCAGGATTCAGCACTGCTTAGCAGCACCAATGCCAAACCTAGCGTGTCCGTCACGCTTAGCAATGCGACTCCTATTACTGACTGGGATATTCGCTATGAAGTCTTTTACGCGAAACTTGATGACACCATAGGCATTAGCCAACAAGGTGAGCTTTTTAATGGTGAACCCAACTTGTTGGGGCTACACCTCAGCATATCCCCTGTTGAAGCTTGGACAATAGGCTACAGCCGCACATTAAAATATGCTGGGGCTAATAACAATTTAAGTATCGGCGATGCATTTCAGGATCTGTTTAGCCCCTCCGGTGAAGACCCCCCCCCAGCCTTAACCCACAAGCGCTTGGCAAGTGACCAAAAAACGGCTATCTCTAGCAAGATAAACCTGCCTTTTGCGTTTCCTGTATCTGTATACGGTGAACTCGCTTTTGACCATGCTCCAGAGGTTAACGAACAAGAAACTGATGACAAAGCACTTGCGTTTGGAGTCTATTTCCCTATGGTAACCAACGACATATCATTACGTTATGAGTTTACCCGTTTAGACGAGCTTTTCTACCAGTCCGGTTTTTATACCGCGGGTTACACCAATGAAGGGCAAGCGCTGGGTCACTGGGCGGGAGATCTTTTTCCCTTGCAAGAACAAGTACAAAAAACCACACATTCGTTGAATATGAATTGGAGATTCGCATCTGATCAGGTTATCGATGTGACACTAAGAACAGCAGACGGCGATTCTAATTCCAACGCGCAACAAGCATTTAAAGAGCTAACAGTTCGATACAGCTACGCAACGCAATACGGTTTCTGGGGCCTTGATCTTGATGTAGGCGAAGACCGTTTTGGCGAACAATTTAAACGAGTAAGTGCATTTTACCGCTGGTAAGCATTTAACGAGGCGGCAAAAGCGGCCATATTGATAAGGTATAAAATTATGCACACAAAAGCTGTCTACCCGGGCACATTTGATCCGATTACTAATGGTCATGCGGATTTAATTGAGCGCGCTGCTAATATGTTTGCCCACGTCATTGTTGGTATAGCAGCAAACCCAAGCAAAAAACCTTTGTTTAGCTTGCAAGAACGGGTTGAATTAATAAAAAAAGTGACAGCACATCTACCTAACGTTGAAGTGATCGGCTTCGAAGGTTTGCTCGCTGACTTTGCAGATAGCCAAGGTGCCACAGTGCTCATCCGCGGCCTTCGCGCAGTATCTGATTTTGAATATGAATTTCAGCTGGCCAACATGAACCGTCGTTTAAACCCTAATTTAGAAAGTATTTTCTTAACACCAGCAGAAGAAAACTCTTTTATCTCATCAACACTGGTTAAAGAAGTGGCGCTACACCGAGGGAAAGTAGACCAGTTTTGTCACCCTGCGGTACAAGCTGCGCTGAAAGAGAAGCTACAGCAATAACTTAGCACACTATATTTCTACACGACTTCGCGCTTACCTTGTTAAGCGCGTGACCAAGGATCCAATTGAGAAAACATGGCAAAACATTACCTTTTTTACATATCTGAAAATTACTCATTTCAAATACTGCGCCCGTTGCAAGATGAGATACACCGAAGAGGCGACACCGTCGCTTGGTTTGTAGAAGGTAACAACGTTAATAAAGCTTATTTCCAACCACAAGAAACACAATTACCCAATGTGCAGGCTGTCATCGATTATCAACCTGTTGCCGTATTTGTTCCTGGCAACATGGTGCCTTCATTTATTCCCGGTTTAAAGGTGTGCGTACGTCACGGTTTTATCGGTTTTAAAACGCGTAAAAAAGATGGTTTAAATTATTCATTTATCATTCGTGATTGCTTTGATTTGTATTGTACTCATGGTCCGTCAATGACCGATACGTTTAAACTACTTGAGAAAAAACATCAGTTTTTCAAAGTCGTCGAAACCGGTTTTTGTAAAATGGATCCGTTTTTCAATAACCCTGCCAAGATCGACAAAACAGACCCGCGCCCTGTTGTGTTATTTTCATCGACTTTCTCACCTAGAATGTCCCAAGCAGAAGCACTGTTGCCAACCATAAAACGTTTATCTCAAGATACGAAGTGGCGCTGGTTAGTAACCTTCCACCCTAAAATGGCGCAAAGTACCGTAGATGCCTACAAAGCGGCTCAGCATGATAATTTGACCTTTGTTGAAACTGACAATGCGATGCCATTGATGTTAGAGGCCGATTTAATGCTGGGAGATAACTCATCCATGCTGGTTGAGTTCTTGATGCTGAATAAGCCAGTAGTAACGATGAAAAACCAATACCCCAAGCCGCACTTTATTAATGTGACCGACCCAGCCGATCTTGAGAAAAGCATTGAATACGCATTAACAAGACCTGCAGAATTGATGGAGAAATTGGGCGACTACGCAGCGCAAACTCATCCTTATACAGATGGGCAATCAAGCGCACGCATAGTAGATGCCACTCAAAACATGCTCTGTAACCCCCCTAAGCTAAAGAGAAAGCCATTTAACTTAATTCGCAGTATTAAAATGCGTAAAAAACTCGGGTATTGGGGCAGATAAGAGCTCAGACGCCAAGCTTAAGGCTATTAGGTTTGGCACTGCTCACAAAAGAAAGTATTACGCTGCCCTAGGGTAACTGACTGTATTTCACTCGCGCAGACTTCACATGCTTTACCTTTGCGCCCATACACGCGCAGGTGCTGTGCAAAGTATCCAGGGTTGCCATCGGCTTGCGTAAAGTCTTTTAAGGTCGTACCGCCCTGCTCTATGGCTTTCGCCAAGACGTCTTTAATAATGTCACCGAGCGCGAGGTACGTTTTTTTGCTGACTTTTTTAGCCGCTTTTCTGGGATCAATGCCGGCTATAAACAAGGCTTCATTCGCGTATATATTCCCAACCCCAACGACCACTTTATTATCCATAATAAAGTTCTTTACGGCCACACTCTTGGTGCGGGAAAGATCATATAAACGCTGCCCATCAAAGTCCGCTGTTAGTGGCTCAGGGCCGAGGGCCGCAATCATGCCTATCTCTGGTTCACTGACATCTTGCCACAAGCAAGCACCAAAGCGCCGCGCGTCGTTAAAACGCAAGCACACACCGTTGGTTAATACGACATCAAGATGATCATGTTTGATAACGGGGGTATCGCTGTTCACAATCCGCAACTTACCCGACATGCCTAAGTGCAAAATAATGCTGCCTGCATCCGTGTCAATAAATAAGTACTTAGCGCGGCGGCGCACATCATTGACCCGTAACCCTTCGGCTAGATGTACTTCATCAGGTACCAACCAGCGTAATTGCTTGTGACGCACAACGACCTGCTTAATTTGCTGGCCAATTAAGTGAGGGCTAATGCCTAAGCGGCTGACTTCAACTTCGGGTAATTCAGGCATTTGGGGTGTCCATTAAAAAGAGCTGTGACCAGGTCATATTGGTAATTTTATATAACTGAGCGCCTTGGGTTGGGTATTGTACAAGCATATCTTCCCCTACCTGAAAAAACAGGTAGTGCCTAGGCGCGCTTTCTCCCGCTAGCCATAGATTAACCTGTGTAGCTCCCGTCAGCGTTGCATTACCAATGGGGACAAGCTCAGCGTTTTGCCACGCTATAACGAGGTCTGTAAGGGTCTGATTGTCAATAACGGTTAGATTCTCACGCGTTACCTCGCTTTCTTCGCTAACTAAGTCGTTTGATGGCGGTACAAAGCGCCAACCCCTGCCTGCTCGCTCAATAGTATAAGCGTGGGTCACAATGCTAGTGAGCATGGCATCATGGGGAATAAGTACATCGATAGCTTCATCTGTAGCGCCCTCATTTGAAAAGAGATTTCCGCTTAGATTAAACATTAAGATAAGCAACAGCATGGAAATAATCAGGACGTTATTCCAAGCGCGAGAGGTGAGTCGGATCATGATGAAATAAAGTAAAGTGGCAGTCTCATCATCTGATTATGTCATGTAATGCACAACACAAAACAGTCTATTTGATCGCTTTACATGGAGAAATATAACGCAAAAAACCCGACATAAGCCGGGTCTTTCGGGAGACAAAACAAGTATTAATTACTTAATTTTGGCTTCTTTAAACAAAACGTGCTGACGTACTTTAGGATCAAACTTTTTGATCTCCATTTTGCCAGGCATGTTACGTTTGTTTTTATCTGTGGTGTAGTAAAAACCGGTACCAGCAGAAGACACTAACTTGATTTTATCACGCATAATCTGTGTTCCTTAAATTTTTACGCCATTGGCACGGATATCAGTCAATACTGAATCAATACCTTTTTTATCAATAATACGCATACCTTTAGCAGATAAACGCAATTTAACGAAACGGTTTTCGCTTTCAACCCAAAAACGGTGGGTTTGTAGATTTGGCAAAAAACGACGACGAGTCGAGTTTTTAGCGTGTGAACGGTTGTTACCTACCGCTGGACGCTTGCCTGTCACTATACATACTTTGGACATCGTATTTGTCTCCAAACAATTCTAAAAATACTTAGCTCCGACAAGCATGCAAATACGCGTGCCAGCTTTAGCTATCAACAAGAGGGCGCATTTTATACAGCAAACTGCGAATTAATTCAACGATTAACTGAGAAAAACCCTAGTCTTTTATTATGCCATAAGCAGTACGGGTTAATTTATTGGATTTCGTGGTCGCGCGAATTGCTTTATTTTTAGCGATCATTTCCGGTTTAACATAACTGTGATCATGCTCTAGGTGCAGACAAGCCGCGGAATAGCGAATTTGAATACCACGTACACCGCGATTCATTAGACGCTCACCAAGCTCCCTATCTTGGCCACCATACTGCATTCGCTCATCAAAACCATTTACAGCAAAAATATCTTCGCGCCAGCCCGAAGCATTATGCCCGTTCCAGGTAGGTTTAGCAGGCGTGACTGAATTTAATATGACGCGCTTCCATTGCAAGGTGGTCAATTTTCCGAGTTTTCGATTACGTTTGACGCCATTTTTCACTAACCAATCTCGCTCAAACGCTTGGCCCGATGCAATATGTTGCTGACTGATTAGATCACTGGTAGGCATCGGGAGTTTAAAATAACCACCCGACAAAAATTTGCCCGGGCGGGCGTGCGCTTTATGCACAGCAACAAAGTCTCGACGAGGAATACAATCTCCATCGGTAAACAGCACATAATCACAGGTACTGACGAGCAATGCTTTATTCATAATGCGCGACTTTTGAAAGCCTTCGTCCTCTTGCCATACGTGTTTGATATCTAAATCTGAGCTTTGAGAGAAACGGTCAATACAGGCTTTTGTATCAGTAGTTGAACCATCATCTGCAATAATTAACTCAAAATTTTTATCTGTTTGATAATGAAATCCCCACAGCACTTTTTCGAGCCAAACAGGTGAATTGTAGGTGGTAAAAATGACAGATATTTTCATGGTAAAACCGCTTTAAATGATAAGATTGCTCCTGACATCTAAGCTTGTTTTTTTGACAACCTTATGACCGCCACATGACACTTTTGTGGTAATTGCGTCTCCTTAGACCAAAGCTAAATTAAGCCCCGCTCAGCGAACGAAACGGCAACGCCGTCACCCACCACCAGATGGTCAAGCACTTTGATGTCTAGTAAGCCCATGGCGCTTATAATACGTGCTGTAATGTGCTCATCCGCTTGGCTTGGCTCGGCCACGCCTGATGGATGGTTGTGAGTCAAAATCACCGCAGCTGCGTTATCTTCTAATGCTTGTTTCACTAACACACGTGGGTAAACCGACGCACTATCTATGGTGCCAAAGAACATTTTTCTGAATTTGATCAGCTGATGCTGACTATCGAGTAATAGCATCCCAAAGACTTCATTGGGTTCATCACGTAATTGAGATATCAAAAAATGTTTGGTTTGTTGGGCGCTGTTGAATACCGTTTCACGTTGAAGTTGTTCGGCGAAAAAACGTTGGCTTAACTCAATCGATGCTTGCAACTGAACAAATTTCGCTTCACCTAACCCCTTGGCTAAACAGAAATCTTGCTGACTTGCGCTTATCAAGCCACGCAATGAACCGAAGGTATTTAACAGATTGCGCGCCAAATCAACGGCACTGAGCCCTTTAATGCCAGTACGTAAAAATATTGCCAGCAACTCAGCGTCAGACAACGCATTCGGCCCCTGGGTGAGTAACTTTTCTCTTGGTCTTTCGTGGGCTGGCCATTGGGTTATTTTCATACGTCCCTGTCTTGTTAAACGTTTCTATTTTGCGCCAACCACACGCACAAAATGCGAAATAAGTGAAAATTAAGCCTAGCAAAAGCGGTCTATTCCAGCCAATAATGGCCCCATAAAGTGAGTAATATAGTAAAATGATCCCTATGCAATTAGCCCAAAAAAAGATACTGCTTGGTATTACAGGTGGTATAGCAGCCTATAAAACCCCAGATTTAGTCAGAAAACTTACTGCGCTTGGTGCACAGGTGCGCTGCGTGATGAGTGCATCTGCTGCTGAGTTTGTTAGCCCGCTAGCCTTACAGGCTGTCTCAGGCCACCCTGTAGGTGACGATTTATTAGACCGTAATGCAGAAGCCGCAATGGGACATATAGAATTAGCTAAATGGGCCGACAAAGTGCTCATTGCGCCAACCACAGCAAACTTTATGGCCAAATTAGCTCACGGTTTGGCGGATGATTTATTATCGACTTTGTGCTTGGCCACCAGCGCGCCCATTTACATCGCACCTGCAATGAATCAGCAGATGTGGCATGCCAAAGCGACACAGGCAAACCTAGGCGTATTACAACAAAGAGGCGTCACGATTCTAGGCCCTGCTCCAGGTGAGCAAGCTTGCGGCGATGTTGGCTTAGGCCGAATGTTAGAGCCGGTCGATATAGCCGACATGTTAGTCCAAAGTTCAATGGAGCCTTTACTTGCCAACAGGCATATTGTTATTACAGCAGGGCCAACGCGGGAAGAAATCGATCCTGTGCGTTTTATCAGTAACCACAGTTCAGGGAAAATGGGTTACGCACTGGCAAGCGCTGCTGTAGCCTTAGGAGCAAAGGTCACTCTAGTATCAGGGCCAGTTAACTTGCCTTGCCCAGCGGGTGTGGATTTGGTCAACGTAGTCAGTGCTGAGCAAATGCATAGTGCAGTGATGAAAGCGGTGGGCGCGACTCAATCCGATACAGCTAGCACTAATATGCAGCCAAATTGCGACATATTCATTGGCTGCGCAGCCGTAGCAGATTACAAACCACAGCAAAAAACTGAGCAGAAAATTAAGAAGTCCGATACTGAGTTAACACTTACTTTTACTAGAAACCCTGATATCCTTAGCGACGTTGCCCATTTAGCTCAACCACCTTTCACGGTTGGCTTCGCCGCAGAAACACAAGATGTGGCCCATTACGCCCAAGATAAGCTGAAACGCAAAAAGCTCGATATGATCGCCGCAAACGATGTATCGCAAGCTGGTTTAGGCTTCAACAGTGAACGAAATGCACTCAATGTTTATTGGAATAATGGTGGAAAAAACCTTGGCGTTGCCGATAAGAGTCAGTTGGCGATTTCGTTAATGACACTGGTCGCACAACGCCACGCAGTAAAATAATATAAAACACACCAAGGATTAGCTCGTTAGGTAATAACGCACATAGAGGTCTCGTTAGGATAGAAAATGGCTATAGCAAAAAAGATAAATCGCCGTGCACAAATATTACAAGCACTTGCCAGCATGCTGCAAACCAACCCGGGGCAACGCATTACAACCGCAAAATTAGCAGCCCATGTAGGCGTTTCAGAAGCCGCACTTTACCGCCACTTTCCCAGTAAAGCACGCATGTTTGAAGGCTTAATCGAGTTCATTGAAGAAACGCTTTTTTCGCGAATAAATAAAATTATCAACGAAGAGAAAGACTCTACAACTCGGTGTCAGCTTATTCTTCGCTTGATTTTAGGTTTTGCAGAGAAAAACCCAGGGATCACCCGTATTTTAAATGGTGATGCCTTAATGGGTGAACAAGACAGATTAAGAGACCGTATCGCACAATTATTTGAACGTTTAGAGACTCAATTAAAACAGGTGCTTAGAGAAAGAAAATTGCGTGAAGGAAAATCACTACCGGCAGAAGAAGCGATCATTGCGAATTTCTTAATTTGTTATGTAGACGGGCGAATCAATCAGTTTATTCGCAGCAAGTTTACCCGTCGCCCTACTGAGGGCTTCAACGATCAATGGCAATTAATCAGTGCCCAGTTCTTTTTGAACTAGTTTCTCATCGTCAAACATTAAAAAGCCTGTTTAGTATCAACTAAACAGGCTTTTTTGTTTTTACTCAGTTAGCCTATTCCACGTTCGCGACCCAGTCTTTTACTTTCTGCTCAAGAATATTCAGTGGTACTGGACCGTCTTTTAGCACAACAGTATGAAAAGCGCGGATATCAAACTGATCCCCCAATTCTTTGTTCGCCCACTCGCGTAATTCCATGATTTTTAATTTGCCTATCATATAAGCTGTTGCTTGACCTGGCATGGCAATGTAACGCTCAATGGCTTTAACAGAGTCATTTTTCGGGTTCGGCGTGTTCTCAATTAAATAGTTAATCGCTCGCTCGCGGCTCCACTTTTTACTATGAATACCTGTGTCAACAACTAAGCGGCAGGCGCGCCATAATTCCATTGCTAGACGCCCAAAATCAGAATACGGGTCTTGATAGAAGCCCATGTCCTTAGCTAGCTCTTCTGTATACAGCCCCCACCCTTCTGTGTAAGCGGTAAAGGAACTGTATTTTTGAAACTCTGGGATGCCGTCAAGTTCTTGCGCTATTGCGCGCTGCATATGATGGCCAGGTATCCCCTCATGATACGCTAAGGCTTCCATTTGATAAGTAGGCATATCATTCATGTCATACAGGTTTGCGTAGTAAATTCCGGGGCGCGAGCCGTCTTTCGCCGGACTTTGATAAAATGCTTTGCCTGCTGATTTTTCGCGAAATGGCTCTACTCGCTTAACAATCATGTCAGCCTCAGGTATTAAGCTGAAATACTCAGGTAATTTGTCACGCATGGTATCAATGAGCGCCTTGGCTTCAACTAAGTATGCTTCGCGTCCTACATCGTTATTCGGGTAATAGAATTGTTTGTCGGTGCGCATAAACTCGAAGAATTCGTTCAAGTTGCCATCAAATTTAACCTTTTTCATGATACTACGCATGGCTTGATGGATACGCTCAACATTCTCTAAGCCGATTTTGTGTACATCATCCGCTGTCAAATCAGTGGTGGTAAACCATGCTAAGCGGTTTGCATACCACTTATCACCATCCGGTAATCGCCATACACCATCACCTTCTGGGGATAGTTCACGCTGAACAGTCAGCTCGTTAATCAAGGCCTCATAAGCTGGCTCTACAGACGTTAAAAGTGCCTCTTTAGCATCATCAAGTAACGTCTTACGCTCACTGTCAGTGATGTCTAGTTTGATTACCTTGTCTTGAAAGTCCTGCCAAATGCTAGATGCCTCATCAGTGTTATCAAAAGGCGCACCAGAGATTACATTTTTTGACGCTTGTAGCATTTGATCGTAAGACCATTTAGGCGGGAATACGCCTGTTTCTTGCCTAATACGTAACTGCTCAATCACTTGCGAAAATAACGTTTTTACTCTTTGTAAGCGACTGATGTAGGCTTGAGCATCTTTTATGTCAGTAACCCGATGCATATTGATTAGAAAGCTGGGTACCCTGGTGTGATAGGCACTGAACTGGTGCATTATATAAGTATGATGACGAAATTTATCGTTGGCCAGTTTACGCTCCAGCGACACTTTATTTAATGCCAAGCTCACTTTCTCTTCTTGGCTTAACTGACTTTCGTCAAAGTTTTTTAAGCGCTTTAACTGTTTCTTAGTAAGCTCGCTGCTTTGCTCAATAAACGTTTCACTGATGTTGTCCCACTTGTCGTAATCCCACTTATAACCTAAACGGCTTTGAAATTGGGGCGAGCGGTGCAAGCGCTGCTGGAAGTTATCAGCAAAAAAAGCAGCTAGTCGTTGTGATTCTGTTTGAGCGGCTTCGGCCGTTTGAGAGTTGGTTGCTTTAGTTTGGCTGGTTTGCGCGTTCAGTGACGTAAGCGTCATAGATGCTGCAATTGAAAGGGCGAGAATGGATAATTTCATATTAGCTCCCTGATATTTTTTTCTATGAATTTGATTGCGTTTGAGGTCGTTCCTTACCATTTGTAACCATGTTTATAGTTACACAAAGCAAAATGAGTGCAAGTTAGTGAGCTTGCACTCATTACCAGATAATGCATAAGACGGTAACGCGCCTTATACGCTCTTAGTTAGAGAATGTATCACCAAAGAAGTCACCTTCATTCCAACGTGAACGCTCTTCTTGATTAGCCAAGGTGAGGCCAATGTAATAATTCACTTCGGCGAATTTAGTTGCCGCTTTCCAATTAAAAGGCTGGTTAAAGTCGTCTCCTGGTTTGTGGTAGTTAGTCCCCAGGAATTCACCGAATTTTTTACTGCCATCAATAGCAGGATCAGCTGATTCTAAGCCGGGCACTAAAAATACTGATGGAACGCCTTGTTTCACAAAGCTGTAGTGATCAGAACGGGTAAACAATGCTTGCTCAGGCCACGGATCAGGGCTTAGGGTTAAACCAATCTTTTCTGCAGCCAAGCTAACAGACTCTTTTAAATCACTGTGATCAGCACCAAAAGCAATCACGTCGTTAAATTCGTAAGTCAAAATGGGCATGTCTAAATTAACATTCGCTACCATAGCGTCTTTTGCCACTGTAGGGTTTTGTGCAAAGTAATCTGAACCAAGTAACCCCTTTTCTTCTGCTGTGACCGCGACAAACAGAATTGAGCGCTTAGGACGCTCAGGCATTTGACTAAACAAGCGCGCAGTTTCAAGTAACACAGACGTGCCAGATGCATTATCCATGGCGCCGTTGTTGATCTTGTCTTTCTTAACTGTTTTGGCGATACCTATGTGATCAGAGTGCGCTGAGTACACTACGTATTCATTTTTTAGCCTTGGGTCTGAACCTTCTAAGATTGCAGCTACGTTGGGGCTACTAATGGTTTTGTGTTCGCTGCGCTTGCTAAAATCAATGCTGACTGGCAAAGAAAAACCGTTAGGTGATTGGTCTTCTTCGAGCAATTGATAAATTTGCTCTAGGTTCATGTCGGCATTGGCAAACACCATTTCAGCGGCTTCTTTGCTCAAATAGGCGCTGTTTTTAAGCGCAGGATAAACATTGGCAGGTTGGCCGCTTTTGTCTAACCATCGTACTGTTGGGGTATGAATATAATTTAATAGGTTTTGATAAGGGCGAACCTTCTCAGCAGTAGGCGTGCTGATGGTCACGTAGCCTATAGCACCATGCTCTGCTGCGTGGCGTTTCTTTTCATTGGTGGAGCCAAAATGTGCTCCTTCTTCACTAGGGAAAGACGCTGGCTTGCCGGAAAGTACAACTACCACTTTACCTTTTACGTCTAAATCGGTGTAATCATCATGGTCAAGCTCAGGGGCAACTATACCGTACCCAGCAAAGACCAATTGACCTTTGACGTTAGCCAGTTCGCTAACTGGGCTAGCACTGGTAATGTATTGCTTGGGGTACGCTAACTCTACTGTGCCTTTAGCCGTTTCAAGTACAAATGACGGCGAGGCTTGATCAAGCGAAGCTTGGCGAAAAGGCGCGCGCTGCAAAAAGCTGCCGTTATCACCAGCCGGCGTTAGGCCATAACCTTCCAGTTCCGAGGCTATATATAAAGAAGCAATTTCGTGTCCACGGGCACCAGTATCACGCCCTTCAAGTAAATCATCAGATAAAAAACGTAAATGAGATTTGATTCGCTGTGCATCAGCATGAACACTTTGTGAGTTGTTTTTGTCAGCGTTAGCGTTTTGCGTAGTTGATTGACAACCAGCAAGCATAAGCCCAGCTGAGAGCATGCCTAAATACATGATTCGGCGCATTATTAATCCTTTCTATCGTTGTGTGTATATTATTTTATTAACAGATTGACGAGCCACGTACCTATTGGCAAGCAGCGATGGCAAAATAGCCGTTGCTCTGTTGTTCGATAAATTGTACGGCAAAGCCAACACTAAACAAAACAAAGTACGTTCAACGAGAGGTTTTATCGGCTCATCAGTCCTTTGCTGCTCATAATCATCCTCTAATCATCCTCATTCTTTATTTGCGAGTACTTGGCGAAAAGACAAGGACTGGGTAGACTGCAGCACCTTTTAAAATCATTTAATTTTAAACCACTTTCTCTAACCTGTAGTGACTCAATATTATGCCAAACAATACTTCTCTTTTTAGAATTCAATTTATCGCCAATGGGGTACGTTACGAGCTGTATGTGCGCGAGCTATGTCAGGGCAGCTTATTTGGTTTTATCGAAATAGGCGATTTTGTGTGGGATAACCACACCAGCGTTGTGGTGGATCCAAGCCACGAAAAACTCAAAGATGAATTTGCTGATGTCACAACAACTTATATTCCCATGCATAATGTTTTGCGTATCGATGAGGTAAAAAAACAAGGCACAGCTAAAATCAGTGAATTATCTGATAAGGTAACAACTTTCCCAAATCCTATTTATACCCCGAAAAAATAAATATCCTGAACGCAAATAATAACCACAAGACAATGAGGGAACACTATGTATAAACGCAGTTTGATACTCGCGGCGCTAATGTTAAGCCTTTGCTTTGAGCAAGCAGCCTTTGCCGCGGGCCAGGCTACACAAACGCGTAAACTTAGTGCCCTTTTGGAGCAAATTTGGCAATACCAGTTATCTGCTGATCCTATAAAAGCGACGCGTTATCAAAACAATCGCTATAACGACAAGCTAAAAGATCTTTCTCCCGAAGCTTTAAAGGCAAACGTGCAACGTAATCAGCAGTTTCTGGCCCGGCTAAAAGAGATAGACGATAGCAAGTTAAACCACCAGCAAAAAATCAATAAACTGATGCAAATGCGTGAATTACAAAATGACATCGATTTGTATCACTATAATGCGCATTATATGCCGATCACATCGGAATCCGGTTTTTATAGCTCGTTGGCCTTTTTACCTGCCTCTGCCCCTTTTAAGACAGAGCAAGACTATCGTAATTACCTAGCTCGCTTAGCTGAATTCCCACGTTATTTTGACCAGCAAATTGCCTGGATGAAAAAGGGCATTGAAAGCGGGCGTGTTCAACCAAAATCCGTACTCGCTGGATTTGATAACACGATTAAAAAGTTTATCACTGACGATGTACACGACAGTCAATTTTTCGCACCCTTTAAACGCCTTGCCGACTCAAGCTTTAGCTCTAACGTACAAGCCAGTTTATATACCCAGGGCGAATCTGCCATTAACCAAAGTGTGCTACCAGCCTATCAGCGCTTTTATGATTTTTTAGTCGACCAATACATTCCTAATGCGAAACAAGATATTGCAGCCAGCACATGGAAAAACGGCGCTGAGTTTTATCAAAACCGCAGTGACTATTACACTAGCACCACGCTAGATGTAGCCGACATTCATCAAACCGGATTACAAGAGGTGAAACGCATCCGCAGTGAGATGCAAAGCGTGTTAGACACCCTTAATTTTGACGGCGACATCAACCAATTCATTCAGCATTTACGCACCTCTCCCCAATTTTATGCCACCAGCGCTGATGAGCTTCTTATGCGCGCTTCCTATATCGCAAAGCGCATTGATGCCACACTTCCTCAATTGTTCTACACGTTACCGCGCATACCTTACGGCGTGGCCCCAGTACCGGATAACATTGCCCCTAAATACACCACAGGGCGTTATATTGCCCCCACAAGGAACGATCAACCTGGCTACTATTGGGTAAACACCTATGCGCTTGATAAGCGCCCTTTGTATGCCCTACCCGCACTGACGTTACATGAAGCCGTGCCTGGCCATCATTTGCAGATATCACTGGCTAGTGAAATGCAAGACTTGCCCCCTGTACGCCGCTATACCTACATTTCAGCTTTTGGTGAGGGTTGGGGCTTGTATTCTGAATATTTGGGTAAAGAAGTGGGAATTTACACCACTCCTTATGAAGAGTTCGGTCGTTTAAGCTACGAAATGTGGCGCGCGTGTCGTTTAGTGGTAGATACGGGCATGCACATGCAAGGTTGGTCACGTCAAAAAGCGATTGATTACATGCTAGAAAACACCGCTTTGTCAGAGCATAACGTAACGACAGAAGTCGACCGTTACATATCTTGGCCGGCCCAAGCCTTGTCATACAAAATCGGCGAATTAACCATTAAACGTCTGCGAAAAAAAGCCGAAATAGCATTGGGTGACAAATTTGATTTACGCGCCTTTCATGATGCCCTGCTCGCTTACGGCTCAGTTCCCTTATCGATTCTAGAGCAGAATATTGATACGTTTATTGAGGACAACTCTAAATATAAATGATGCTTGCTGGCATATGTGAAGATATGCCTTTCACTTTTTTACACTCTCAATAAAAATTGTAGCTAATTGGATACATTCCATTTACACTCATTCTCGAAGAATTGGGTAATTAATTTAACATTAAGTTAAATATCTCTGCCTATTGATTCAAATTCTAGATAAAAGCCACCAAACACCAGCTTGTTTTACGCGAGCATAAAGTTAGGTGAAAAATAATAATAAAAATTGCTAAGGGACTAACCATGCTTAATTTTCGTCATTCCGTAAAATGTCTATTCATCGTCATTACCACTTTAATTCTTGCAGCTTGTGGAAGCACACCTCAGCCACTAGTTGAAATAGAAAGTAATGTATTCACCAAACCTGAAACTTCTGTTGGTTACGTATATATATTGCCTGAAGAAAAAGCGACGACCCATATTTACGGTGCAAGTTGCTTACTGTGTTATGGCGTAGCTTCCTCATTAACAAGCAAATTGGATACGCATTTAGAGGGAACGATTGATCAGCAAGAACTGAATAATATTAGTGCTCTTGTTTTAGAGGAGTATTCAATAAGAACATCAAATATCAAAGAAGTTACTTTAGCCGTACCTATTTCGAAATTAAGTAAATTTAAAGGTGAATTAGGGTTTGCCAAAAAAGATTTCAGAGCACTTAAGGATTCTTTAGGAGTAGATATTTTAGTTGTTTTAGAACTTCATAGACACGGTGCTTACAGAAGCTTTAGCAGTTATGTGCCTAACGGAGATCCACAAGGTTATATAGCTGGGCTGCTTTATGCTGTTGACCTTAATTCTAATGCATACATTCAATATTTAGAGTTAGATGAAAAAGTTCAGCCAGAAGGTGAATGGGATGAGCCAACAACATTTCCGAGCGTCACTACTTCCTATTACCAAGCGGTAGAAAATATAAAAAATAGAATTCGCAACGCTATTTAATTGACGAGTATTAATACGTTAATGCGCTTCTTATTTTTATCAGTCTTCTTTCTCATTCTTGGGTGTAATAGCACGCCCAATAGAGATGATTATGCCAAACACGTAAATACGATGGGCAAGGCATTTCATGGTGAAAATAAACTAGCCTTTAGCTTTACTCAAAGCGAAGGAATTGATTTAAGAGGCATTCACAACCGCGATGATTCAACCAGTTCGACTCCAATACTTTATCAAGGCGGTGCTGGTTTAGTAGGAATGTTTGCCCAGATTGGCGCTCATGCTGCCTTTATTAATTCATCTCGCAACGCTAAGTTAGCCGAAGAGCAGGAGCGAGCCGACAGTAAAATTTCACCTCTAATTAATTTGATCAGTGGTGTTTCTATTTTTAGTTTGCTTGATAGAACTGATTCTTTATTTGTCAAAAATAACGACGTCGATAACGAGACTCTTAGATTGAAACCCATTTTTTTCTCAAATGAGAAAATGAATCAAGTTATTTTAAAACTCATTGCTTGGTTGCCAGACGAAAGAGGACGAACAAAAAATCTTCGTTATCAGAATATGATTCAGGTATTCAGCCCTATCCTTTCAGAAAATGAGCACGCTTTATTCATCGACAAAGATAATGATGACGTTAAGCGAATGATGGCAAGGCAGTTAAACACCGCAATCCATATCCTTCAGGGTGATTTAACAGGGCGTTACACTGGTCTTAATGAGCCACAAAACACTTTTACTATATTGAGAAACAACAGATCTAAAGTTGTACGAGGAAGTGTTGTAGATAATAGGTGTGGCTTTCAAGTGGTTCAAGATTTACATTCATGGTACATCGCATTCCCAACAGAAACACCGGTTCAACAAGTTACACTCTCCTCGCCTGAACAGTGCTAAGGTAAAAAACGCTCTTATCGCGAAGCAGCTAATAACGCTGAAAACTCTTGTTCATTAACCGGCATTATCGACAGTCTATGGCCTTTTTTGACTAGGCCTACTTCGCTTATCTCAGGCATGGTTTTGATCTTTTTAAGCGCTAATACACAGGGGAATTTCTCAATGAACGTTACGTCCACCATCACCCATCTCGGGTTTTCGGGGGACGATTTAGGATCGTAGTAATGACTTTCAGGATCGAATTGGGTGTGATCAGGGTAAGCTTCTTTTACCACTTCAGCGAGTCCTGCAATGCCAACCTCTTTGCAACTTGAATGGTAAATAAAGACCTTATCGCCTTGCTTCACTTGATCACGTAAAAAGTTGCGCGCTTGATAATTACGAATACCATCCCAGTGCTCGGTTTGATTCGGTCTTGCGGCTAAATCATCGATACTAAAGGCATCGGGCTCTGTCTTGAATAACCAATATTGCATCTGGGGTCACTTATGAGGAATGAAGAGGCAATTATGCCCCTTCACAACAGATTTTCAAGCTGTGGCATAGGCGAGTTTCAAGCAGCCTTTTATAACCAATGACGAATGAGTTGAGCAATTTGCGTTGCATCCACCAGCTTAAAATTTTGATTAAGACTTGGCATAACGTTGCGCCCATCTTGCGCCACCATTAAACCATTAGGAAAGGCATCACCAAAGCTTAATGAGCTGATTTCAAGGCCGTCAGTTTCTGATACGCCATCAATATTCGCGGGCAGATTCATGTCGATAGTATAGCTACCTAGATAACGATTACGATCATCTAATGCGAAAACCCCATAGCTATTGTTTCCTTGACTAGATGCAACCAAGTAGCGCTTTTGATCTAGGTGATAAATCCCCATGCCCTCTACATCTGCTACAAAATCGTCGTTTAGGGGCGCAATCAGTCTCGGTAACGCTTTGCTCACCGTTGCATCCACTTGCCAAATTCCTTTGGCTTCTTCCCCGAAGTAAAGCTGAGCATACTCATCATCTACCACGCATCCTTCTGGTTGACTGGCAACCTGAAATTGCCGTACCAGCGTGCCTTTAATTTGGCTGCCTTTACCCTCAAGTTGGTACTGCTCAAAATGCCCATCTGTATCGTTAATAAAGACATAATATTGGTTATTTACATGCGCCATACATAAGCCATACACATCATTCAGATCAGTGGCAACATCTTGTAGGTACGACACCTCACCTGTGTGTGGTTCGATAGCAAATAAACTAATACTGCGCTTGCTTCGGTTGCTCGCAGCGGCAATGTCGAATGTTTTCCCAGCCAGTGTAAAACCATGACGAACATCTACATTATTCACACGACCTACCGCCAAACTTTGCAACAACTCACCCTTTAAACTGTAAACGTTCAAGCCGCGTTTTTTATTGGTACCAAGAATACGCGACTGATCAGGAGCCTGAGCATTATGCCAAATGGCGGGATCGTCAGCGGCATCGCCTGACGTTGCTACCGCTTCAGTTTGCACCGTTGGCAATACGGCGTTAAAGCGAGGGCTAACGGGGTCTTGAATAGCTTCAGTTATAGGTAAAACGGCCTGTTGATACACACCTGTTTCATCATCAAATAGCCCTACCAGTAGGCCTTGCTTGGTGCTTAACCCATGAACACTTTCAACCCCTAATGTACCTTTCAGTGCGATCAATTGTGCTTCATTAACTTGCCTTGGGTCGATATACCAAACTCCGTGCTGCTCAGGCGTGGCCACCAGTAAGCGTCCATCGGCCAAGGTGTCAACAGAGGTTATTTCACCTTTTAACCGACCATGCACACCTGAAACAGCCACAAGCTCGCGCACAAGTTCGGCTTCGGGCTCAGCGGCGTAACGCCATATACCGATGTTTTCTTCCGCTAGGTATAAAGATTGGCTTGCGTCATCCACCGCGCAGTCTTTCACTTGTGGTACGCCGACAAACTCGCGCAACAAAACATCGCTTAGGCTTTTTTGCTGACCATCCACCATTATGCGCTGGGTTAGCTTGCCCTGATCATCTGCAAGTATGACGGCGACATTGGGCGTTAAACCGGGTTGATGAGGCAGTGTCTGTAAGCATAATGCCTCAATACTTGAGGTGTGAGTAATAGTCGTTAGCAGCTTAAATGCCTGATTTTGCCAATCTAAGCCTATGAGTAACGCAGCGCCGCTTTCATTGTCGACAGTGGCTAACAGATCCCACTTTTTATTTGCGATATCAATATCAGCGCGCCGGTCAAGTGCCTCAAAATTACCTGGGTATTGAGCTAACGTGACTCCATTTTTATCGGTTAACAGTAAGCCTTTCTGCTCGCTGGTCATTAACCAATATTGTTGCTTGTCGTGCGTAATAGGTAACACTACTTTGCCAGATACAGCGGCATTTTCACTAAAAGACTGCGGGCTTACCTGCATGGTGTAAAATGAGGTACCTGAAGGCTCTTGAGTCTTTGCGCTGTCAATAGGTGCCATTTGGCAAGCACTTAACACAAGGGGCAAACTTGCCCATAAAAAAATGTTTCTCACGAATTGTCCTTTTTAATTTGATACTGATAAAGCACCTCCCCGTCGGCGCTAATGAAGCGCACATTCATGTGCGCTTTGTCTATTCCCACCGTGGCAAAGCCTGCTTGTGAAATGGCGAATTTGGTAAATTCGCGCTGGGCGACTGGGCGCACTTCTGACCCGGCACCTGATACAAAATGCGCAACGCGGGTGCCCTCTGGTTGGTTGTGCTGTAAATCATGCTCATGTCCAGCAAAGTAGGCATCAACTTGATGACCTTCAAGAATAGGCTCTAACACACCTCGAATACCGCTAGTTTTCCCATAGCGCTTGCCACTGGAGTACAATGGGTGATGACCGATAACCACCTTCCAGGTGGCGTTTGAGTTAGCAAGTTGATGCTTCAACCAAACCAGCTGTTTGCTAGCATCTTGTTGCTGAGTAGCGGCATATTTAGCTTCGTGCTGGTACTCAGGGTTAAGTGGGTTGGTATCCAGAAATACAATCAACACGGAAGCACCATCTTCTAGCGCAATGTTTTTGGCATAATATTGTGCAGGCATTTGCCAGCGCCGACTAACATGCGTGTAGTCAATTTGTGCTTGCCAATTGCCTCGGTAATCATGATTTCCCAATATTGCGTACCAATCTTCAAATAGATGAGGCCCTTGGTATATATGTTCAAATGAGCTTTGCCAATAGGGGTCATTAATTGACGCAACTCCGTTTGAATAAAAGTTATCGCCTGTGGTGACAATAAAATCGCCATCAAGTTGCTGCATGGCCACATCCATCCACATGGCGACTTGCCTTTGTTGATAGTGACCATTTCGCCCCCAGTCACCAAGCACCAAGAAATCAAGCCCTTCTGGGGTTTCCTGCAATTGCTTAATGTGATGCTGTTGGTAATGGGCTTCGTCGTAAACCTGCGGTCCGCTTTGTGCCAAAGCCAATGAACTCAATACGCACAGCAAGCCGCACACTATCGCATTACATCTATTTAAGAACATGAATTAACTCCCAAACCGCCTATTTGGCGGTTATTTAGAAGATTGAGTTTGAGCACTTACTTAGCTAAGTGCTCGGTACACTATTTACAGAGTCCAGTTAAAACCTAGCTCTAGGGTACGGCCATATTCTTCATACTGCGCATTTACACTAGGGGTATCAAAGTAATTGTAATAAGGCTCATCATTGATATTAATGGCGTTAAAGTAGACGTGCATACTCTCATTGATAAAGTACTTGGCGGTAAAGTCTATTTGCTGATGGCTGTCTTCCATGCGAATCAAGTCACCATCAATCTCTTCAAGGTTCTCGCTTTTGTAAGACATGGTTAAGCGCAAGCTCATTTGGTTATTTTCATAGCCCAACGTAAGGTTGCCTATTCTGTCTGATTGGTTAGGTAAAGAGGTTTTATAAAGCTCACCATCTAACAAGGTTTCTGCTTCAGAGTCGGTTATTGTCCCATTAGCTGAGATTAAAAAGCCATTGTTGAAGCCTTTGACCCAAGATAGTTCAATGCCATCTACGGTTGCGGTATCGCCGTTTATGGCTTGGGTGACTTCTTCGTACCCTTCCCAACCTTCTGTTCCTGCCACGTCTGCGATAATAATGAAATTATCAATACTCTTGTGGAAATAACCTGCCGATAGCACCCCTATGTCGCCTGGGTAATACTCGATAGATAAGTCAATGTTCTCTGACTCATAAGGCAGTAACTCTGGGTTACCCGCTTCAGCTTCGCGCTCAGTCACAAAGACTCCATCGTCTTCTTCTGTTTTAGTTTCAATAATTTGATACGCAGCTACGTCTTCGAATTTCGGGCGAGAGATAGTTTGGGTATACGCAAAGCGTGCGACTAATTTGTCACTAAACTCGTATCGCGCATTTAAACTTGGCAGTAGATGATTGTAGCTTCGATCACTTTTCCAAAGGGTATTTACCACTTCTTCAACATCGGTTTCTTCATTCTCAATGAGTTCAACTCGCATACCTGACGTACTAAAGTCAGTGTCTTCGTAGCGCAATCCAGCCACAATGCGCAGGTCATTAATGTCAATTTTACCCATTAAATAGACGGCGAGAATATCTTCTTCATTACTATAGGTAGCGCCGTTTGATTCGACCTCAGAATCTAACTCTGCTAATTCAAGCGCATCTTCTTCTTGGTTGAAGTAGTCGCGCATAGCGCCCTTATGTAAACCTGGCCCGAAGTCCCCTAGCCCCCAATCTGGCGCTGCCGCTTCAAATTGGCTAGGGTCGACATCGTCAAAGTCACCATCGTAAAGAGAAACAATGGCATCATTGGTTTTTTCTCTATCGCGGTATTTTCCACCAAATTTAATTTCGGCGCTGTGTCCGCTTACTTCTAGAGAGCGAGTGACGTCAAACTTGAAACTACTTTCTGTGTCTTGTGCTTCGTTTTGGCTAAGCTCTATTTCATCAAGCTCATAGTTTGATAGCTCCATCACTGAGGCATCTTGCACGATAGTCGGTATCTTTCCCTGCATATCTGAGGATATATCCATTTCTTCGCCTACAAAGGTGTAGTACAAAGAACTCGGCTCATCTTCATCTGCTTTCGAGTAACCTAGTTGATATTCAATTAACCAATCATTAAGTTGATGTTCGGCGCCTGCCGTTAATGACAAAATACTTTGCTCTTCGTATCTGTCTTTACTCCCACGCTCTACTTCAGAGTCATCATCATCGAAGGTAAAGGTGTTTGCTAAACGATATTCATCATCAGAAAATCGGCTGTATAAAGTACGCAAGTAATATTGATTGTTAAAATCAGGACGGTAATCAAAATTAACTGCCGCGCCCAATCTTTCACGGTTGATACTGTAATAACGCTGCTCTATCTCGTCGTCACCATTGGACTCTATGTTGTCAGAACCAAAATCACGATCGTAATAAGATAGTGCGGCGGCCACTCCAAATGTGTCATTAAACACATTTGTCACGCTGCCAGATAACTTAGGGCTGACTTCATCACGTAAATCGTTGTGACTGACCTGAGCGGTTACACTGGCACTTGTGCCTTTTTTATCAAACGCACTTAGGCTTTTAACTTCAACAGACCCGCCGATGGCATCTCCATCCATGTCTGGGGTGACGGACTTTGATACTTCCAAGGTTTGAATGAGTTCAGATGGTATAACGTCAAGCGCAACCGAGCGTGCGCCACCATCCGGAGAGGGTACGTTTAAACCATTAATCGTTACATTATTTAAGTTAGGGTCAATACCTCGTATTCCTACGTAGCGCCCTTCGCCTTGGTCACGTTCGATAGACAAACCAGGTAAACGTTGTAAGGCTTCTGCGGCGTTTTGATCAGGAAATTGACCAATGGCATCTGAAGAAACTATCGATTTAATGCTATCAGCACTGCGCTGTTGATTTAGTGCGCTTGCTTGCCCCGCTCGTTGACCATAGACGATAATATTTTCTAAATCTGCGCGTTTCCCTACTAATACAAAGTCTTTCGCTAAGGTCTCACCAGACTTAATATCAATAGGGACCTCAAGCGTATCAGCACCTAAGTATGTTATCTCTAGGGTATATTGCCCTTCAGGTAGATTGGTAAAACGAAATGAACCATCACGCCTAGATACCGTGCTCAAACCCAATTCTTTTACTGTGATTTGCGCGCCAGAGAAATAGCTTGTTTGGCTGCTATCTGTTAACAAACCTTGTAGCTTCCCCGCTTCTTGGGCTACGGCCGATAAACTGAGTAACGCACTCATGCACGCTATAGTGAGAGTCGACTTTTTGATTGGCATCCTGTTTCCTCGATTTAATGGTGTCAGTGATATAGCTGATTAATTGCCCGTCAAACTAGTCAGGGCGTATGACAGTTTCATGAACACCTTGTCTGTCATAACGCCATTTCAGCGACTTAGGCGCATATTCGAGGTTAATTTGCTGGTAATTGAGCCTATTTGACCCCTCACCGTTCACGTAAATACGCTTGCTAGGCGCTATTTTCACGTAATTATAATGTGTGAAAGTTCATTCAACTGTCACTTAGCTGAGCCAATATGACCTCTTTAGTGTTAATGCTTTATGTCAGGATCAGGTTTTGTTGTTTGAGAAACCCACTATGAATATATCTTTATTAAGTCGTCACCAGAATTTGGTGTCGCTCATTGCGGCATGCCTTTCGCTATCAATAAGCTTGAGCTTTGGTTTAGGGCAATTGAAAGACTGGCAAGAGATCAGCTGGCTAGATATTTTAGGCGAAGGCAGTATCGCCTTGCTCTCACTGTTCTGGTTGTTTTTTATCTTAATTAGCCGCCCACCAGGGCGTGTGACGACAGGCTTAGTACTGGGTTTAAGCTGCTTTATGTTTTCTGCCTTGCTGGATTTATTTGATGAGTTTGTGCATTACCAAGCAGCCGCCGCTGGGCTGAGTTTAATTGAATCTATCCCAGCAGGTATCGGCATGCTGATCATGAGCTATGCACTGTGGCATTGGCATCAAGAACAACTTGCGTTAAACCGTCAGCTATGTCGCCGTGAAGCGAATACCCGTGAGCATGGGCAAATTGATTTCATTACCCAACTGTACCGCGCCGACTACATGCGCGGGCAAATAGACATGCAACTGCGTACTAAAGACGACAGCCCCTTTTCGATCATGATGTTAGATATTGATAATTTTGACCGTTTTAACCGTCAATTTGGCCCTCAAGAAGGTGACAGGTTATTGCGTGAAATATCAGAGCTGATTTTAATGAACCTGCGCACTACAGACTTGGCATGTCGTTATGCTGGTGATCGATTTATTTTATTGCTGCCAGGTACCGACTTAACGCTTGCCAATGAGCTAGCACAGGATATTCGCCAAGCTATCTCTCATCTTGCCTTTAAGCCTTATGAGCAAGCATCACCGATTTTCCACTCTATGACGATTGCCACTGAAGTTGCTCGAGCCGGGGACGCGGTTGACAGTATTATTAGTCGGGTTAATCGACGCCTTGATGACTCTAAGCAGCACGCGTAAATGACGCAGCAAGTGACAGCATTTCGCCCACGATACCTCAGCCTAGAGGACAAATGCTTACCTGCCCATCAGCTTGCGGCAAGTTTGATGGACTTGGCAATCAGCCGAGGGGCGAATAAAGAACGCTTGTTACGAGGCACAAAAATTTTCTATCAAGATATTAAATCAGGACGCGCTCTGCTAAGCCCAGCCCAATTACTAGGGTTAATGGCCAACGTTCAATCTCAGGTAGCCAGCCATGATTGTTCATTTTTGCTTGGCCGGCGAATATTCCCCAGTAATTACGGGCATATTTCCAATGCCTTGCTACACAGTCGTGACTTAAAAGATGCTTTGCGTTTATTGCAGGTCTTTCGGTTGCAGATTTGCCCCTTTATGCACGCTTATACCTACCGGGATAATCAACAGCTGCACCTGGTATTCAACGATGCTTTAGGGTGTGCTGCTCAATGGCAATTTATTACCGAAAGTTATTTTACCGCACTGGTGGCCGGCACTCGCCTCTTGCTTGATCGTAGAGTGCCCTTTCATTTTGACTTTCCCTTTGCCAGACCAAGACATATACAGGAATATGAAGAGAACCTAGGTTATCGACTTAACTTCTCTCAACCGTTATTGCGTATTCGCGTTGATTTACCTTGGCTAGATGAGCCTTTTTTACAACAAAGTCAAAGCCTTAAGTGGCACGCTATTCAGCAATTAAAACAGAACCAGTCAACACGGCTTGGTTTTATCGAAGCCGTCAGAAACCATCTGCGTCATCATCGTCAGCAAACCCTACAAGACACAGCTAACGCCTTTGGTATGAGTCCAGCGACGCTAAAACGTAAGCTAAAGCTTTACAATATACGCTTCCAGCAACTGCAAGATGAGTTAGGTATGCAGCAAGCTATTCATTTACTACAAGTGAAAAAACTGAATAACGAAGACACAGCGCACCTAATGGACTTCTCTGATGTGCCCAATTTCAGGCGCGCCGTTAAACGCTGGACAGGCTCAACCCCGAGTCAATTACGCCTATAATACTAATTCAGGTTAATAAGTGAATACTTGTTAATGCTGCTTGGTATTTCCCCTTCGCAAAAAATAAACGTTTTAAAAATCAATCAAGTTTACGATCTTGTAGCTGTGCTTCACGGCAAAACCTTGCATATCTTGCCATGTTTCATATACTGTATTTATATACAGTAAAGGTGGCGTATGAACTCAACAATCGATCAACTTAAAAACAAGCGATTACTTTGGCAAGCAAGCCAGGTGAGTGGTGCTCACAAAACCTTGTCTAGCGGTTTTGATAGTCTTGATGCTTATCTAGAAGGAGGTTTACCTGAACAAGGCGTCGTAGATATCAGTAGCCCAATTGGCATCGGTGAATTGCGACTATTGCTGCCTAGTTTTGTATTACGCCAACAAAATAGTCAAAAGTTACTCGTTTTTATTGGGGCTCCGGCACGATTGAATGCGCCCATGTTGGTAAAAATGGGCTTCGAGCTATCGCGGATTTTGATTATCGAACCTAAAAATGCAAAAGAGGCGCTGTGGTCAACAGAGCAGTGCTTAAAAAGTGGTTGTTGCGACGGCGTGTTTTTGTGGCATCAAGGGTTAGAAGTACATCAAGCGAAACGTTTACAGTTTGCAGCTGAAACTGGGGAAGCATTGAGTGTTGTATTGCGTCAGCAGCAACCTATATCGTTTTCTCTTCCAGTTGCACTAGCCCTAGAATTAGCTCCTTGTCCAGAAGGGATAAAGGTCACAGTAACCAAGCGTAAAGGGGGAAGCCACAGCCAGCCATTTACTGTGAATATGGCTCAAGCTTGGCCATCACTAACACGGCAACCAAAGTCATCTAATATTGTTCCTCTACCTAGGTTCCATAGCCTCACAGGCTAAAAAGACTGCATGCAACCTTTATGGCTTTATCTGCATTTTCCTAATTTGCAGCTCGACTCTTACCACACTCTAGGCCCCTCTAGAGCGCGCCCTAACGAGCAGTTAGAGCCAGCTCAAGATGGCCTTGAGACACCTGTGGTCATCCTTGATATGCAACACGGCATTGTTCAGCTTAATCAAGCTGCTAGATTTGCTGGTATCAAGCCTTATATGAGTTTAGGCACAGCGGCTGCTTTACATGGGGGGTTACAAGTTGTGCCATTCAACCCAGAGATTGAAAAGCAGCAGTTGAGTATGATCGCACATCGCTTATACATGGTGGTTTGTGATATTTGTTTTTTCAGTGAGCAAGGGTTACTGCTTCGAGTAGACAATATGCTGCGCTTATACGGCGGCTTACTGCAGTTGTGGAATATAATACAAACACAGCTGGCGCCTTTAAACGTCGAGTTTAGTTTTGCCACAGGCAGTTCGCCATTAGCCGCTAAATTACTTGCTCTTAAAAAATGGGATCACATTACTGACGATCCCAAATTAATGAAACAGGCACTCAAACAGGTCGATTTAACCTTTACCGAGTTATCTCAAAAAGACATTACTAAGCTCAATAGTGTAGGCGTGAGCACGGTTGAACAATTATTTGCTATTCCCTTTAGCGATTTACATAAACGTTTCGATACTCAGGTCATCACTTATTTAGGGCAATTAAGAGGAGACTTTAAACATCCGGTCGACTTCTTTCATCCTGCACAACGCTTTGAACAATACATTGAGCTTTTGTATGAGATTGAACGCAGCGATTTATTACTTCAGCCACTGCATAAGGTACTTTCAAATTTAGAAAATTTCTTACTGTTAAGAGATGAATTGACTCAAGAATTAGGCATTACCTTGTATCAGCGAGATAAAGAAAATATCGAATTTGTAGTGGGAGCCCAACAGGGTGAATATCGCGCTAAAGATTGGTTAGGGTTGCTCGCTTTAAAGTTAGATAACCTAATATTGAATGCCCCTATCGTTGCCCTGCAATTAAACGTGAAAAACACCTTTGTACGTAGCCCAGATAAGCATGATTTATTCTTGGGTAAGCAAGGGGCAATTTCTCGACTACAGCTTATTTCGTTACTACAAGCCAAGTTAGGTGACGATGCGCTTTTTAGCCCCATGACCGTCAACGACTATCGACCAGAACGAGCATCTCAGTATTGTTGCGCATTAACCGTAAACGAGCAAAACCCTATTTACCGCCCCCCACTAAGGCCAAGTTTCTTACTACCTGAGCCTAGTTTGCTTACTCAGCATGTATCGATCGTGCATGGCCCTGAACGCATCAGCACAGGTTGGTGGGATCATCACCCTGTTGTGCGAGATTATTTCATCGCAACCAGTGAGCAAGGACAATGGATTTGGGTATTTAAAACACCCGATAATAAATGGTTTTTACAGGGCATATTCAGCTAGCTATGCCCTTTGGAAACACCCGATATGCTGAATTGTTTTGTCAAAGTAATTTTAGTTTTTTACAAGCGGCATCACACCCAAGCGAGCTTATTTATCAAGCTGACTACTTAGGTTATCAAGCACTTGCTATTACTGATGAATGTAGTGTCGCAGGAATAGTACGTGCTTACTCCGAAATAAAAAGTAAAGATCTTAAGGTCAAACTAATTGTGGGCAGCTTGCTCCATTTTAATGCTGAACTAACCCTAGTCTTACTATGCCCAAACCACCGAGCTTATTCTGAGCTCTGTCGAATTATTACCAACGCTCGGCGCCGCGCAGAAAAAGGTAAATACCAACTTGATTTATGGGATCTAAAAACCACTAAACACTGCTTAGCAATTTGGCTTCCTAGTGGAGACCTAGCGTCTGATAAACACTGGGCTAAATGGTTAGACAAGAATTACCCTGCCCGTTTGTGGCTTGGCTATCAGCGCCATTTACTTTCAGACGAACATCTATATCAGGCTCATTGTGAAATGCTTAGCGAGCAATTCAGTATTCCTATTACCGCTTGCGGGGGTGTTCTCATGCATTCACCCGAACGCTACGAACTACTTTGTGTATTAAATTCAATACACAAAGTTAACAATATCGAACATTCAGTGGAAAAAATTCCACAAAACGCTGAGCGCAGCCTAAGGCCTATTAGCAAGCTAAAAAGACTGTATCCAGCGAAGTGGCTGGCTGAAAGCGCCAGCATTGCAAATTTATGCACGTTTGATTTAAGTGAGCTGAGTTATCAATATCCTGCTGAGCTTATCCCAAAGGGGGCGACTCCCACTTCGCATCTGCGCGATTTGGTTAAAAGAGGCATGTCAATCCGATTCCCCGAAGGGGCAAGTTTTGCAATAAGACGCATTATTGCAAAAGAGCTTAAACTCATCGAAGCATTGAAATATGAATTTTTCTTTTTAACCATTTCAGACATTGTTCAGTACGCCAAAGCTCAGCACATTTTGTATCAAGGCAGAGGGTCTGCAGCTAATTCTGTGGTCTGTTATTGTTTAGAAATTACCGCCGTCGACCCTAGACAAATCTCTGTTTTATTCGAGCGTTTTATCTCAAAGGAACGAAATGAACCACCGGATATTGATGTTGATTTCGAACACGAAAGACGTGAAGAAGTCATTCAATATATTTACAAAAAGTATGGCCGAGAGCGAACCGCAATTGCAGCCACAGTGATCTCATATCGTCAAAAAAGTGCGATCCGCGATGTAGGAAAAGCATTAGGTATTCATGAGTCTCAACTCGACTTTTTTATAAAAAATATTAATCGGCGAGATAAAGCACTTAACTGGCAAGCACAAATCTCAGAGCTCGGGTTAGACCCAAGTTCTGGCAAAGGTAAGCATTTCATTCACTTGGTAAATGAAATTAAAGGCTTTCCCCGTCACTTATCCCAACATGTTGGGGGCTTTGTGATCTCAGCCAATCCACTTTATCAACTCGTGCCTATTGAAAATGCCTCTATGGCTGAACGTAGTGTCATCCAGTGGGACAAAGATGACTTAGAAAGCTTAGGACTACTTAAAGTAGATGTACTGGCACTGGGTATGTTAACCGCCATACGAAAAACGTTTGATTTAATTAGCCAGCATCATAATAAAACGATTTCAATTGCCGATATTACCCGGCTGCCTAGTGATCCTGATGTTTACGCCATGATACAAAAAGCAGATACCGTGGGTGTATTTCAGATTGAATCCCGCGCGCAAATGACCATGCTGCCCCGCTTACGCCCTAAGTGCTTTTACGATTTAGTCATTCAGATAGCTATTGTCAGACCTGGACCAATTCAAGGCGATATGGTGCATCCTTTTCTAAAACGTCGCGACGGCTTAGAGCCTGTTGAGTACCCTTCTAAAGAAGTAGAGTCAGTGCTGTCTCGTACTATGGGTGTCCCCATATTTCAGGAGCAAGTAATAAAGATTGCTATGGTTGCAGCAGGCTTTAGTGGGGGCGAAGCAGATCAACTGCGCAGAGCAATGGCCAGCTGGAAGAAAACCGGTGAGTTAATTAAATTTAAAGACAAACTCATTAAAGGCATGCTGGCAAGGGGTTACAAAGTTCAGTTCGCTGAACAGCTATACAAGCAAATATGCGGCTTTGGTGAATATGGATTCCCTGAATCACATTCCGCCTCTTTTTCAGTACTGGCCTATGTATCCTCTTGGCTAAAATATTATTACCCAGAAAGTTTTTATTGCGGGCTACTAAACAGTTGGCCAATGGGTTTTTATACACCTGATCAGCTGATTCAAGATGCTAAGCGTCATCACATTGAAGTTTTGCCTGTGTGCATCAATGCCTCGTATTATGATCACATTATAGAAACTGCAGACAACCAGCTTGCTCTTCGTTTAGGCTTTCGATTAATTAAAGGCTTATCACGCAGAGAAATTGAAGAATTTGTTGATTCACGGCCAAGCCAGGGCTATAGCGAATTGGCTCAACTTAAAGAGACGGGCCTAACTAGGGCATCGTTAGAAGCATTGGCCAGCGCCAATGCCTTTAGCAGTCTTAGTGACAATCGTTACACGGCCAAGTGGTCACTCATGGACTCTCAAAGCGATCTCCCCTTATTTAAACAACTGACCATGGACAATGATTTTAACCCTGAACAACCTAGTGAATTCAGCGCCTTGTTAGAAGACTATCGAACTACGGGTATGAGTTTACATTCACACCCAATACGCTTACTAAGCGAAGCTAACTTATTAGGCCATTATACGCCTGCAGCACAGCTAGACACTATTACGCATAAATCCGTGATTAAGGTTGTTGGTTTAGTAAAAGGAAGACAGAGTCCAGGTACTGCATCAGGCGTTACCTTTATCACTCTTGAAGATCATACAGGCAATAGCAACGTGATCGTTTGGCAAGCAACGGCGCGCGCTCAAAAACAAGCGTATTTAAAAGCGCAAATACTCAAAGTCAGCGGCATACTAGAAAGAGGAGATGGCGGCGTAACGCATATCATCGCCGGAAGACTAGAAGACCTAAGCCATTTAGTAGACGAACTAGCCATTCATTCAAGAGATTTTCATTAATACCAATTCCATTAAATAATTAGCCGCTCAGCGAATATTTAAAGGGACTTAATCAAGGCAATTGAACGACCTGAGCTATGCGAATGGCTGGGTGAAAACGGGGCTCTCTGGAGCACAGCTCCAGCCGTTTGAACGACCGACATGGATGTCGGGCTGGACTCAGCTACAGGGAAGTATGACAACTAGCCGTCTACTACGTTAACAAGCTTTAAATGTGATTGTGACTACAGTTGATTTTTCCATAGCGCAGAAACGAAAAAAGCCACCCGATTAAGGTGGCTTCATTCTAAATGGGAGTCTGGCGGTGTGCTACTCTCGCATGGGGAAACCCCATACTACCATCGCCGCTAATGCGTTTCAC
>Ga0207897_100062_pt1 | contig 60611 bp, 51 predicted proteins | sample LinPmetageLP42_FD_184054 | JGI IMG/M metagenome (GOLD analysis project Ga0207897, IMG submission 184054) | Marine viral communities from the Pacific Ocean - LP-42 (SPAdes) | ecosystem: Environmental > Aquatic > Marine > Oceanic | place: Pacific Ocean | collected 2010-08-27
CAAAGAAAAATTATTACCGCCGTATCCGGTAGGTTTCTCATTGCCCGTATCTTTTCTACAGTCAAAATATTCGTAAAAACCATATCTCTCGATCAGCTCTATACTATCTTTTTTCATTTGCTCAGCTACATTTGAAAAATCATAGTTTTTAAGCCCAAGAAAAAGCATCCAATTCATGTTAATCCAAACAGGACCTCTCCAATATTTTCTGGGATTAAATCGATCGTTCGTAGGGTCGAATGATGCACATAGGTATCTCTCATCACCACCAAATTTATCCATCATGGTATTCACCAGCACCTTAGCTCTTTCAGGCGAAGGAATATTTGCGAACAAAGGTGAAAAAGATGATGACGTAATATGGCGAATAGCTTTTTCATTTCTTAGGTCATAATGCACGTAGGCGCCAAGTTCAACATCAAATAACTTCTCGTTAAAACTTGCGATACTCTTAGATTGCCATTGTAATAGGGTTTTAATCTTATCTTCATTACCCCCAATTAATTCATACAATTCAATTAAAGCTTGATTGGATTTTATTAGCATGGCATTGAACAATGGATCTTGTACCAAAAAAGGAGACAATTCCGCTATTTTACCATCGTCATAATTATTCTGTTTTGCAATATCTATGATATACAGGTAGTGATCATACTCCCTTTTAGAAGGACGTTGAGAAGCATCTACATGCGTTGTATCTTTTCTAACGAAATTATATTCTGGCGGATTCATAGTATCCCAAATATCATCCCAAACAGGTGAGTTGTCAGTACCAGATTCCCAGTTGTGATAGATGTATACCAAACCTTCATCTTTGGGGTCTCTATTCTCATAGAAATATACGTGATTGTCAAAAACCTTATCGATTTCTTCTTTGATAAAGCTCAACATATCATCTTTATCCTCTGCAATACGATGCATTTCTTGCAACACAAAACCAGAAACAGGTGGTTGCGTCATACCCGTAGACCTATATTTTTTAGAGGACAATGGGTGCAATTCAGATTGATGAAAATCTGCTCCGGGGAAATATGAATCGTTATCCGTATGAAAAACGATATGCGGTATAAATCCGTTACCCCATTGAGAATCTAACAATGTTCTCATTTCGGTTTTTGCCTTTTCTACATCATAATGGGCAAAACCGATAGCGATAAACCCAGAATCCCACTTCCATTGAAAAGGATACAGCCCTGCGCTTGGTATGGTAAAACCTCCATCTTGAAAATTTGCATCTAATACTGCAATTGCCTTTTTATATAATTCTTGCTTCATATTATCTCATAAATAACCTTGGGACTAACCCACTAGGCTTTGAATTGAAAAATAATTATTACTTCGACTCAAGCGTCGGAGCAATTAAATCTCGATTATCGAGTAAAAAAACACATTGGTAATTCTCCAACCACCAATGTGCTCATCATTTAAACTTAAACTAACAACACAAATTTTTTAGAAATTGAAAGTAGCCGTTACGAACAATCTTCTAGGTAAAATTGGTCTACCTACAAAGAATTGAGATTCCGTTTGACCTGCTGAACCAGCTCTTGGGTTCCCTTCTGTAATTCCGTCACTATCAAATAAATTAAAGACCGATACCCCTAAACGAACCGAATTGTTGTTATCTTCTTTAGAGAATGTGTAACCGGCACCTAATCTGCCAATGGTAATAGCATCTAATTCTATATTATTGGTATCATCGGTAAACTTAGCACCAGTATAGTTGAATCCGAAGTTTGCATCGAAAGCAGCATTGTCATAATACAATCCTAAGCCGCCCAACAAGTTTGGCTGTCTAGCCAATTCGTTACCTACGTTGGCTTCTGTAGATGTACCGTTCACCAAATCAAAATCGGTATTTTTTGTAATCTCATGGTTTTGGTATGTCGCATTCCCACGAAGGTTTAAGTACTGGGCAAGACTATAATCCCAAGTTGCCTCAATACCTATTGTTCTTGTATTTTGCTCTGCTCTTGTTTCATCTATTAACTGACCACCAACAATGGCTTGTCTAATAGAGATACGATCTTTAAGACCTACATAGTACCCAGCAACAGAACCAGAGAATTTTTGATTACCGAACTTGGCACCCGCTTCAAACTGAATAATATTTTCAGCATCGTACGGACTTTCAGAAATACCAGCTACCGGAGCAAAACCTCTTAATTGTGGAAAGAAATATCCTTTCGAAAAGTTAGCATAAAGGTTGGTAGTTTCCGTTAACTCATAAAGACCTGCTAGAGAAAGTGCCCAAGCATTTGCATTTACTTCAGTTCTTAAAAATGTACCATCTGCGGTTTGCACATCACTTAAACCAGTAGTAAGTTCAGGATTGGCATATACCGTTTCGCTCATAATACCACCACGACTGTTGATACCATCTGTATGTTCCCATCTGAAACCAACATCAAAACGCCATTTATCCAAGATCATCTCATCTGTTATGTAAAGTGCAAGTCTGTTTTGAGAAAGAAAGTTATTTGCCGTCTGGCCAATTCTATCATACAAACCACCTTGAGAGTATATTACATTGTTACCACTAGCATCGGTGTAATTTAAGTTTACCAATTGCGGATTGTTATTGAACTCTGTCAACACTCTATATTGATAGTTAACATCTTCTGCTTCTGTACGAGCTATATAAGAACCTACGGTAATGTTATGATTACCGCCATTTGCAGTTTCAATAGATTTGGTAAGGTTGATCTCACCAGAGTAATCTGTCATTGGGCGCAAACGATCTACATGAAGGTTATCAATAACCAAATCGTTACCGTTAATTTGAGCACCTGATCCACTTTGGTACGCTGCGGTATACCCTAAATTACCCGGAGCAATACTTTCTACATAATTATCTAATGTGATAGGGTTTCCGTTATTTCCGCTACCACCAACATAAAGTGCAAAGTTGTGCTTGTAGTTTGCATATTTAATTTTAGATGTCAATTTAAGATCATCGTCAAATCTATAGTTGAAATCACCCATTATGTAACCACCTGTAGTTGCAACACCGTCTTCAATAGGGCTACTATATGTACCACCAGGGGTAAGGAAAGAAGTATTTGCCAAATCGCCAGTTAAAAGTTGCTCTACCGGATCACCGTCATTACCGTTAATACGTTCTCTACTACCGCCACTTAAAGGAATAGGAAGATAAAATTGAGCCTTATCGTCAATAAACTGTCCGCTTAAAGTAAATGATCCGTTATCGAACTTCTTTTTAATGTTACCTCTAAACTGAACACCCTTTGTTGGCAAACCTACATCTATAGGACCTCTATCATGACGTACAAAACCAGTAAAAGCATAGTAAGTATTTGAGTCTTCACCACCTAACTGACCACCAGAATAGAAATCGGTTTTAATTCTACCTTGGTTGGCAACTTCGATATTTATAATGTTACCAGGGTTTGTATCTCCCGTTTTACTTGTGTAGTTAATGATACCTGCAACAGAACCTGCACCGTATAATACAGCTGCACCACCACGAACAAATTCTACACCTTTAAAACCTATATCTGGTCTAGCATAAACATCATGCGCAGAAGAGTTAAGACCGAATGAACTGATCAAAGGCATACCATCATATTGTAGCGGATTAAACACATATTGACCACCGGATGGAAGACCCCTAACAAATATATTACTTGCTGTTTCACCACCACCACCTTCTGCGGTAATACCTGGGACACTTCTAAGAATATCTGCCTGACTGTTAGCGGATAGCTTAGTTATTTCTTTCATTTTTACAGAACTGATAGATAAAGGAGCCTGTTTTTGAGAACGAAACGTACTAGAAGCCGTTAAAACTACCTCATCTAATAACTGACCACCTTCTTGCAGCACAACATTTACTGTTTGTGCGGTACCGTCTAAAGACAACGGTTTATCTACCGAAGTAAAACCTATATATGATATACGTAATATTTGTTCACCTGTAAGGTCTGTTGAAAAAGAAAAATTACCATCAAAATCTGATGTTGTACCCGACGTACTACCTGCTATTAAAATATTAGCACCGGGAATTGGTTCTCCTAAATTGTCTGTTACGGTTCCAGAAATATCGGTCTGTGCGAGGGAGCTTGCACTGATAAGAAGTCCGATTACCGCAAAAATAATTTTCTTCATAATGTTTGAGTTTTTTAAGTTGAGTCGATTTAAATTATCAAATCGTTGATTATGAAGCCAAATTATGTGAATATAGCATTCTATTAACCAAAAATTAATGAAATATCATTGCAAACGTTTGCGAAAACGTTTGCAATTTATTTTGTATTATTGTTATTCCTTCAATAAACATATAATTTACTCATTTTCAACCATGAGCAAAAAAAGAAACACCACCTTAAAAGAGCTTTCTAAAGAATTAAGCTTATCTATTTCGACAGTTTCTAGAGCACTAAACGACCACCCAGATATTAGCCAAGACACTAAAGAAAGGGTTAGAAAGCTAGCCAAGCAAATGAATTATGTACCCAATTTATTTGCCAGAGGATTTCGCTCTCGTGAAACTCATATACTTGGGATAATCGTACCCAACATATCTCATTTATTTACGTCAACTATTTTAAAGGGAATTCTAGAGGAAGCTGAACTACGCGGATATCGTGTTATTATTTCAGAATCAAATAATAATGAGGTCAAACAAGTAGAAATGCTAAATACCATGACACAATTTGGTGTAGATGGTGTATTAATGTCTTTGGCAAGAAAGACAACCAACGTTGAAGAAATATTAAAAATATTAAATCGCATACCTATAGTACTGTTTGATAAAGTATCGAGTAAAATACCATGTACCCAAGTTGTTATCAATGAAGAAGAAGCAGCTTTTAATGCTGTTGAACATTTAATAGAACTGGGCAAACAGCGTATTGCTATTATTAAAGAAACCGAGAACTCTTATAATTCTGAAAAAAGATTCGCCGGTTATTTAAGGGCATTAAACCAGTATGGCATACCTGTGCGAGATAAGCTCATTTTAAGTACAGAAGATATTTCTTTAGGAAACGGAAGACGATTGACCAATATTCTATTAAGCATGAAGAAACGCCCTGATGCGATTTTTGCCATTACAGATAATGCAGCCATCGGAGCTATTAAGGCGCTACACAAATTCAAAGTGAAAATACCCGAAGAAATAGCTGTAGTAGGTTTTAGCAATTCCATAAACTCTACCATAGTGAGTCCCGCATTAACAACAGTAGACCAACCAGGTGACAAGATTGGGCGTACTGCGGTTCGTTTTTTAATCGAAGAAATAGAAAGTCCCACTAACGATGTACATACCAAAACAGTTGAAATCAAAACCAGTCTTATAGTTAGGGACTCTTCGTTAATGGTATAAAGCGAAATGAATCCTTAAAATAAGCAGACATACAATTTTAAAAAGTTGAATAATTATAACGGAATATTACCATGTTTCTTCTTTGGTAAAATTGCTACTTTATTCTCAAGTAAAGTATATGCTTTTATCAATTTTATTCTAGTGTCTTTCGGTAGAATTACCTCATCAATAAATCTGGCACCTTGTTTTTGTCGTTCCACAAGAAGTCCGTTTTTAACCGCAGAAATAATTTCTCAAAGTTTAGAAAGGTCAACACCTGTATTTTCAATAGCAAGTATACATTGGTCAGTATTTGCTGTGCATCTGCCCATAGATACCTTTACGGCATACATTTGTGGCGTAAACGTAATTACCCTACTTAATAAAACCGTAATTTCTGAAAGCGCCTGTTCAGGATTATACGTTGCATACAACCGCTCTACTTTCGCGTTAAACGATAAATCTACCTCTTGTGCAATGGCAAAAGGTTTTAATCCAGTGACAAGACCATGGAACAAGGGTACTAGATCTGCATTGATGTTGAATGACATGGTTAGTGTTTATGGCAAGTAAAAGATAATTGAAACTAGGGATGTTTCCAAAAAACAAGTTCATAACCTGCTAATTAGTAGGCGATAAGAATAAATTTAAAAGATAAAGTTCAATCTTTTAGATTAATTATTCCAATATTGCAATAGCTAAAATTAAGACTTTACAGTACATTATTACAGCATTAAAATTTCTTTAAAATCGAATTAAACTTTAGATATAAAACGCTTATTTATTACGTAAAGCGTATTAAAAAACCGTTCATATAATGAACGGTTTTTTTCTTTACCAACGATATTACCCTTTTATTTGTGTAATCCTCTATTCCTTAAAAAACGTAACAGCAATTCCGGTCTGTCTGTTTGAATGATATCTACTCCATTATCAATATACCATTGATAGGTATTGATATCGTTTGCTGCCTTCTCATCATCATGACCACCGTTTAATCTAGGCCAAAGAGAATTTACCCAAACACTGGAACCACTCTCTCTTAATTCTTTGAAATAACTTTCGGTTTCAAGAGTATCTTTCGCAATTGTAAACTCAAATGCTATTGGCGCATTACCTTTAAAATAATCTTCAACAATGGTCTCATACCCATTTTTCACAGAAAGTACCGGCATAAAATGAATCTTATCCAAATAATGACCAAATTCTTTTTCTACCTCAGCCCTGGTTTTTCTTCCTTTAATAATTACTTGATCCGCTGTTTTGGTTTCTTTTACAACTTCAAAACATTGGTCAAAAATGTTATAACTTTTGTCAAGGTTCACTAAAATCTTATCCTTGGTCGTCATCAGGGCCTCTTTTAATGTTGGAATTTTATGTGCTGTAGCAACGCCAAGACCGTCTTTAAGATGTAATGTCATTAAAGAATCTAACGTCCAGTCACTCACCAAACCTTTTCCTGTGGTAGTTCTATTTAAGGTAGCATCATGCATTAAAACCAGATGGCCATCTTTAGTTTGGCGGACATCAATTTCTACCATGTCTACCCCCATATCAATACAATTCTGAATGGCCTGTAGGGAATTCTCGGGTGCATTTCTCCAATCGCCCCTATGTGCAACAACAATTACCTCCTTATTTCTGGAATCCATAAGGTTATCTATTTTATCCTTAATGGAAGGCATGGTACTTTTTACAATTTTATCCTCATGAAGTACCGCTTCTTTATTCTTACAGGAAACTATTACAACTAGAAGGACAATTATATAATTATATATTTTCATTGATTTTATTTTTTAAAGTGATTTTTAAAAGGTGTATGTATCATTTTCTCTAGAACACATAACAAAACGTCAACAAATAAGAAAAGGGAGATTGCTCCCCCTAATCATAAAACTAACTCAACAATCAAAATCTTTGTAATTGTTTTTTTTAATACCCAGGATTCTGTTCTAGCGTTGGGTCTGCATCCAATTGGTTTTGCGGTATAGGCATAAGCAAATCGTTCTCAGAAATGGTCTTGCCCTTACTCGATAAAACTTCTATAGCTTTATCCGTCCGTAACAAATCGAACCAACGTTGACCTTCCAATGACAGTTCCAATCTTCTTTCTAAGGCTATGGCTTCTCTAAGCTCATCTTGCGTTGTAGCGGTAGTTTCCGGTAAACCGGCCCTTTTTCTTATGCTATTTAACAAGCTAATAGCCGTGCTAGAACCACCTTGTAGTTCATTTTCCACTTCTGCAAGTGACAGTACTATGTCTGAATATCGCAAAACGATCCAATCACTACCACCATCAGCTTGATTATCTTCATTAGCCGTTAACTTGTTGGTATAGTATAGCGGACTATCCGGGTGAAGTTGAAAATAGGCTTCTAAACGTAAATCATCTGCATCATATAGACTCAGCAATTCATCGTTCGGTAAATTATGCCCTTTTGCCCCTGAAACTGTACCAGAAGGTGTAAACTGCTGTAAGGCATTGCTCCCTTCACTATTACCGTTTAATCCTGATGCAAACTGAATTGCAAAAATAACTTCGGAATTATTCTCATTTTCAACGCCAAAAATATTAGCAACATTAGGTACTAAGGTGTATGAATTAATCATAGCACTGAACTGGGTTTTTGCAGCGCTGTAATTTTTTCTGGTCAAATAAACTTTCCCTAAAAGTGCTTGTGCCGCACCCTTTGTTACTCGGCTACTATCAGAGCCGGTTGTTGGCAAAACCGATATAGCTTCGGTTAAATCCAATTCAATTTGCGCATACACTTCATTTACATCCGTACGTCCTTGACCAAAAAATGCAAATGGATCGGTAGTCTCTATGGTCACCAATGGAACATCGCCATAAATTCTCACTAAATTAAAATAGGTAAGCGCCCTTAAGAACTTGCTCTCCCCTATTCTAGCGTTTTTAGTGGCATCATCATTATACGCAACTTCTTCAATTCTAGTTAAAACAATATTGGCTCGTTGAATAACAATATAGGATTGCTCCCATATTGCTGCAATGATACCGTTGTTTGTAGTTACCGAAAATTCATCCATTGAACTATAATTACCACCATCATTGGCCGGTACCTCCTCAAAAGTATTATCAGAAGGCACTTCGCCTATTGCTGGCAAATAAGTTCCATATAAATCTCCATTTTGTAACCCGGCATAAATTGCGGTTACTGCCGTTTCTATCTCAGACTCATTGGAATAAAATGAACTAGAAAGCACTTGAGTTGTTGGTTCTTGGTATAATTCATCTTCGCAACCAACTGAAAATATACATAGTATAAGAACGAAAATTGATGTACTATAATTAAAATTTTTCATGTCTTTTATATTAAAAAGTTATGTTTAAGCCAGCAATAATAGAGGTTTGGACAGGACCGGTTCCTCTTACATACCCTTGTCTAAGCACACTGCTAGAGCCCGTACTACCCCCTTCTGAATTAACACCAACAAAATTTGTTAGGGTAAAAAGATTATTACCGGTCAGGTACAATCTTAAGTTAGATAGCCCAATGCTTTTTAAATCTTTTGGACTAAAATTATAACCCAGTTGTAACGTACGTAAGCGAAGGTAATCCCCATCTTGAATCATGGTGTCTATTCTATCCCCAATAGCTCTTCTGGCTTGTGACCTGTTGGTGTTAGGTTGAGACATAAAACCATCTGGATTGTTTTCTGGATGGTACCTATTGTCAAAATAGTATTGACTAGCGGTTTTAAATGCTTCACCAGAACCTATTGCTGCAAATGTGTAGCTAGAAACGGATCTGCCTTCAACACCATCAAACAAGAAATTAAAATCAAAATTCCTATACTGTAAGTTTGCTCCAAATGCATAGGTAAAATCAGGATTGTACGTACCTACACCAACACGGTCATCATCTGTAATTTCACCATCATTATTGGTATCGGCTATCCAATAATCGCCGGTAACCGTTCCTTCCAAAGAAGGCGAACTGTCTATCTCCGCTTGTGTTTTATACACTCCCAAAGACTTGTATACATAAAGTTCCGCAATTGGACCGCCAATTTTAGTTCTAAAAAACGACGGGCCTCCACTTTCAATAATCTCCTCTTGGTCCGGACCTAGCTCCAATACTTCATTTTTGTTCGTGGAAAAATTTGCATTGAAACCAATACTTACCTCACCTAGGTTAAATCCGTTTCCACGAAGATCAATTTCAAAACCACTGTTTTTAAACGCACCAATATTTTGAAGCGACGAATTAAAACCTGATTGCTGTGGTACAGGTACATTTAGTAGCACCCCTTCTGTCTCCGTATTATAATATTCTGTAGAAATTGCAATCTTATTATTGAAAAAACCAAGGTCCAAACCTAAATTTGTAGATGTACTGGTTTCCCATGATAAGCCAGCGTTAGGAGAAGAACCTGTAGAGTTACCGACTACCAATTGTCCATCTACGGTATATTCATCTACATTGATGATACCTTGGGAATCGTAGTTGCCAATTTGGTTATTCCCTACTTGACCCCAACTTGCCCTTAGCTTTGTATTATTGATAAAACTATCCTCTGGAAAAAAATCTTCCTCACTTAACAACCACCCTACTGAAGCTGAAGGGAAAACTCCCCATTTGGTGTCATCACCAAACCTAGAAGACCCGTCTGTACGTATTGAGGCAGAAGCCAAGTACTTATTAGAAAAATCATACTGCATGCGGCCAAAATAAGAGACCTGTGCCCAAGTAGATTCATCATTATCTACTGTCCATGTAGAACCACCCGAGATATTACGTAGTAAATCGTTTTCAAAATCATTGGCATTGGTATTGGTTCTAGAAAATGATTCGGTTTGAAAGCTATATCCACCAATAACATCTACATTATGCTTATTGAAATTTGTATTATAATTCAATGTAAATTCAGTAAGCAAGTTTTTGGAGATATTGCGATTTTCAGTTGCCGTTATTATCGCATTTTCCGGTAAGGTTCTATATTGCCCTATTCCAGAAGGCCTAAAGTATTTAGATAAATTATTTCTATAATCTGTTCCAACAACTCCTTTGGCCGTTAAGTCCTTTATGATATTATACTCTAAAGTTGCGCTAGCAATGGTCCTAAATCTTTCAACGGTATTGTCCGACAATTCGGTCATGGCAACTACATTCTCTGCCAAAGCTCCGTCTTCCGGTGTATTGGCATATAGTTGATTTCCTATGGCAAAAGAGCCATCATCATTACGAACCGGGAAAAACGGATACATAATATCCCAACCTCCATTTGGATCGGCAGGAAATGTATTATGACCATTGTTATGCCCTGTTACATTACCTTCTGCATACGAGGTATTCAAATTCAAATTAAATTTTAATCGCTCCGATACCTGAGTGCTAACCGTAATATTTGAAGTGATTTTTTCTAAATCTGACCCAATAGTAACACCATCTTTAGTTTCATAACCAATAGACGTATAGAAATTGGTTTTATCCATTGCCTGTGCCAATGACAGGTGATAGTTGTTTAGAAAAGAGGTCTTATAGACTTCATCTATCCAGTTGGTATTGGTTAAACCTTGCACACCGTTTAAATAATCTTCCGTGTAGGCTAACCTCAGCTGTCTTTTACCAGCACCATTGGCAAGCCTGGTCGCTACATCATCATTTTCACTAACGGTTACACCGTTCGCTGCCATTGCCGTTACATAACCTCTGTCACGAGCTTCCTTAAAGAAAAGTGCGGCATCATAGGCATCTACAGGTTTAATATTCGGTTTTCCAAACTGAACCCCTGAAAAGGCCTTAAAGGACACTTGCAATTCTTCGTTCGTTCCTTTTTTAGTACTAATAAGAATTACGCCATTGGCAGCCCTAGAACCATATATAGATGCAGAAGCCGCATCCTTTAGTACACTGATGGATAATATATCATTGGTATTCAGGGATCCTAAAGAACTATCTTCCGATAAAGGCACTCCATCTACAACGATTAGTGGTTTTTGTCCTGCTCCAAAAGAGCCTATACCCCTAATGTTGACTACGGCATCATCAAAAGGATCCCTACCACCTTGGCTAATATTAATACCGGGCATGGTACCAGCCAATGTTTGTTCAAAACTTGGGGAAGCATATCTGTTAATGGTCTCCGTATTTACTTTGGCAATAGACCCTAGCACTTTACCTTTAGACAATGATCCATAACCAATGACTACAACCTCCTCTAAACGAGCTTCATCTGGTAATAGACTTATATTTACTACAGCTTGATTGTTAACATTGATTTCTTTGGTTACATAACCTAAATATGATACCTGTAACACGGCATTGGAATTGGATATAGCTATCGTATAATTTCCATCAAAATCGGTGATTTGTCCGTTGGTAGTACCTTTTTCTATAATATTGGCACCAGGTAGGGGATCACCGTTTTCATCCGTTACCTTACCGGACACCGTATTTTGTTGGATTTTCTTTGGTTGTAACGTTCCCGGATTTTTTTGACTTTTAAAATTTGGCCGTTTTACCAAGTAAACCCTTTGTCCATTAAGGTTATAGGTGGTTTTTGTGTTACTAAAAATTCTATCAAGGAGAACAGAAATCAATTCATTTTCTGCCTGTACAGATATCTTTCTTTTTAAATCTACATCATCAATTATGTAAACAAATTCAAGTTCTGTGGTTCCTTCAATCTTATCGATTACTTGCCCAATAGTTACATTGTTAAGTTGCAACGTAACCTTTGTATTTTGCCCATAGCCATCGTTCGCTTTCATGGCAAACAATGCTAGGAAAATCAGCAAAATACTTAGTTTCATTTTTAAATTTAATTTGAATAATGGAAAGGGGCTTCTTGTATGGTTAAGAAGTTTTTTCATACTTTTATAGTGTTAACTGTGGTTATTCTTTTGTTTGATCACGACAACTTTATATCGGGAAATGTTCGCAGCATTTTCCGATTTTTTTTGGCTCTTTACCAATCCTTTTTAGTTGCCTTTTCTTTGATTTTGGTTTATTCGTTTCAGGTCATAGGCTATGGTTTAAATATTTGTTTATGCTAACATCTTTTCTATTATTTTACTCAATAATTATAGAATCTTTATTGATAGTGTATTTAATGCCGTAGTTGGTTTTTAACTCTTGGAGCACCCTTTCTATTGGTTCCTTTCCAAAATTTGCATTAAATACTTTTTTAGCGAGATGGGTATTGTGGTTAATGAAAACTACATTATAATTTCGCTCTAGTTTTTTTAGAATATTCTCAAAAGTCATATTTCTGAAAATCATTTTTCCATCTATCCAAGAGGTATAAATGTTCGTATCCACTTCATTTTTACGGATACTATTATGGATCCTATCAAAACTGCCTTTAAACCCTGGCTCTAAAAGAATATTTTTTTCAGGGTGATGCCCATCACTATCAGAATACAAACTAACAGAACCCTCAACCAAAACCACTTCGGTATTTTCATCTTCAGGATAGGCAGATACATTAAAATGTGTGCCCAAAACTCTAATGTTGAGGCTATTGGCATTAACGATGAAAGGATGTTCAGTATCCTTTGCCACATCTAGATAGGCTTCACCGGTAATAAAAACCTGTCTATCCTTGCCCTTTATAAATTGAACCGGATATTTAATGGAAGTACCAGCATTTAAATGTGCCATGGTACCATCAGAAAGTACAATATTCATGCGTTTTCCATAAGGTACCGTTAACGCGTTATACGCTAAAGTTTCATTTGTTTCCACTTTTTCATACACCAATTGATTGCCTTGCTGTTGCAAAAGAACGTTACCATGCTTATCGGTCACTTTTTCATTGCCTTGCTGATTCAAAACTTTAATGCTACCGTCCTCCAGTTCTAAGGTTATGGCGTCTTGTGGAATTACAACTGTATTATTAAATAAGGTGTTTTTAGAAATAAAATAGGTCATGGTAACTAGCCCTATAAACACCGCTGCTATAGAGACATATCTAAAAATGCTTTTTTGCTTCTTTGGTTGGTTCGTTTTTTGGGACGCTAATTGCTTACTCGATGCCATAATTTCATCAAAAATTGAATCGGCCACAGCATCGTTCATTTTAGGAACTTCTTCTAGGTAAGAAAGTACCTCATCAACAGAAGGCATTTTGCCCAAGTTCTCCTTTTGGCCAAAAAAAGCGATTACTTCTTCAATTTCCTTTTCATCGCATTCTCCTTTGACATATTTGTTCAAAAGGTGATTAATCTGTTGCTTATCTTTCATGATATATGATTCTGCTACATATATAATACAGATGAAAGCCTACGGAGTACTATTCAAAAAATGATTTTTTTTGCTTTATTTTAAAAATGTCTTACTAATGAAGTAATTTGGGCAATCTCAGCTTAAAGAATGTTGAAGAAAACAAGAAGCAGAAAGGTAATTTCACCTTTTGTTTCCAAGTACAAGGTAATATTGGAGAGTGCCTGACTCATTTGATTTTTAACCGTTTGTGTAGAAATACCTAATTCTGAACCAATATCTTGGTAGCTTTTGCCTTCATCCCTAGACATTTCAAAGATGAGTTTTCTTCTTGGAGGAAGGGTCTGTATTGCCTTTTTACGGATTACCTCATATTCCCTACCCTCTATATAGTCATCTACGGGAAGATATTTTACAGTGCTTTTTGCGTAAAAAATCTCTTCTCTTAATTTTTTATCGGTTACGGCTTTAGCCAAAAAATTAAAAGTGTGGTTTTTTGTAATGGTATATAGATATGATTTAAAGGAAAGCTCGGGTTTTAAATTATCCCTATTCAACCAAACCTTTAAAAAAACATCTTGTACAATTTCTTCAGCATAACTATCAACCTGCACTAAGCTTTTAGCATATGCGAACAACGGATTTCTATAGATCCCAAAAAGCTTTTTAAATGCTTTTTCATTTCCTTCTCGCAACTGGGCTACAAGTAGTTTATCCGTGTTTTTTTTATCCGCTGACATGTAAACAACCTTATTAGGCGATTATTTTTAACGAGATAAATGTAGCAAAAAGGATATGATTTTCGCAAATTGAAAAAATAAAGGAAGAATTTATAAGAATATCTTAATCCAAGTTTAACATAAAAATTACATAGTAAAGTCAATTAAAAAATTTGCTTTATTTTTTTTAGTAAAACCTGATCCTTTAAAATAAAATAATAAGGGTGAGCCAAATGAAATAATATTTATAGAAGATTATAAAGGAATATTGCCATGCTTCTTCTTTGGCAAGGTCGCTACTTTATTCTCAAGCATAGTATACGCTTTTATCAACTTTCTTCTAGTGTTTTTTGGCAGAATAACCTCATCTACAAATCCTCTTTGGGCAGCACTGTAAGGATTTGCAAATAGTTTAGCGTATTCCGCTTCTTTTTCCGCCAGTTTAGCTTCTGGATTATCGGCAGCGCTTATTTCCTTTCTAAAAATGATCTCACTTGCACCTTTAGCTCCCATTACCGCAATTTCTGCACCTGGCCAAGCATAATTTAAATCGGCACCAATATGTTTAGAATTCATAACATCATACGCACCACCGTATGCTTTTCTAGTAATTACGGTTACCTTAGGCACTGTTGCCTCACTTAAAGCATATAGTAATTTAGCACCATTAGCAATAATACCGTTCCATTCTTGATCGGTACCCGGCAAGAATCCTGGAACATCTACCAATACCAAAAGTGGGATATTAAAACAATCGCAAAAGCGTGTAAAACGCGCTGCCTTTTTAGAGCTATCAACATCAAGTACACCTGCGAGACTAATTGGCTGATTGGCAACAATACCAATACTTTTTCCTCCTAATCTTGCAAAACCGACAACAATATTATCGGCATAGGCTTCATGAATTTCAAAGAATGAATCTTGATCTATAATTCCATTGATAACGTTGCGCATATCATAAGGCTGACTTGCATTTTCAGGAACAATATTCTCTAGTACATCACGAACCTCATTACCTGGAACAAATGGCATATCGGTTGGTTTATCCTCGCAATTTTGGGGCATATAACCAATCATCTGCTTAATCTGATTGATACATTGAATATCGTTAGCTGCCGTAAGATGGGTTACTCCAGATTTAGTTGCATGCGTTAATGCACCACCGAGTTCCTCTGAGGTTACTTCTTCATTGGTTACCGTCTTCACCACATTCGGCCCGGTAACGAACATGTAGCTAGAATTCTCTACCATTAAGGTAAAATCTGTCATTGCAGGCGAATACACTGCTCCACCGGCACAAGGACCCATTATCGCAGAAATTTGAGGAATAACCCCCGATGCCATTACATTTTTATAGAAAATATCGGCATAGCCACCTAATGAACGTACTCCCTCTTGAATTCGAGCTCCGCCACTATCATTTAACCCGATCATTGGCACACCTATTTTCATGGCCAGGTCCATGATCTTACAAATTTTTTCAGCATGCGTTTCGGACAATGCTCCTCCAAAAACAGTAAAATCTTGTGCAAAAACACAAACTTGCCTACCATTGATTGTACCATAACCCGTTACTACTCCGTCCCCATAAAAGACTTGCTTGTCCATACCAAAATCTTTGGTACGGTGGGTAACCAAGGCACCCATTTCTTCAAATGAACCTTCATCCAGCAAAAAATGAATACGTTCATAAGCAGTTAACTTTCCTTTAGCGTGCTGTTTGTCAATACGTTCTTGACCACCACCCAATTTCGCCAATGCCAGTTTCTCTGCTAATATCTCTTTATTATCTTTCATTCTAATCGTTCAAAAAATCTTAATTGCCTTCTATATTCTACTCTTCTGCCAGTTAGAAGATACCTCAGACGGAATTTTTAATATTTTATCGTTATCCAAATACAATTTTAATGCTGTTAAAGCTGCTATTCTTCTTTCTTCCGCATATTGCTTTTCTAAATGCTCTGGAGAATAGTAGTTTTTGACAAAATGAGTATCAAAATTCCCTGATGTAAAAGCTTCGTGCTCACAAACAAATTTTCCAAATGACAAGGTTGTGGCAACGCCTTCTACTTTATAATTATCAATAGCTTTGAGCATTAATTGTATAGCCTCTTCTCTATTTTTTCCATAGGTAATCAACTTAGAAATCATGGGGTCATAATAAATGGGCACTTCCATACCTTCTTCAAACCCATCATCCACACGAATACCTTCACCAACCGGTGTTTTGTAGGTTGACAACTTTCCTATACTCGGCATAAAATTAGCCAACGGATCTTCTGCATATACACGTACTTCAAGCGCATGACCGGTTATTTTTAAATCGTCTTGTGTAAAAGCCAACTCTTCACCTCGGGCTACCTTTATTTGCTGCTCTACCAAATCAATACCGGATATCAACTCAGAAACCGGATGCTCTACCTGCAACCTCGTATTCATTTCCAAGAAGTAGAAATTCTTATTTTCATCAAGTAAAAACTCCACCGTACCTGCACCTACGTAGTCACATGCTTTTGCCACTTTAATAGCAGCTTCGCCCATTGCCGTTCTAATTTCTGGAGTCAATACTGCTGACGGAGCTTCTTCCACCACTTTTTGATGCCTTCTTTGCACACTACATTCCCGTTCAAATAAATGAACGGTATTACCATGCGTATCGGCTAAAATTTGAATTTCTATATGCCTCGGTGAACCTACGTACTTTTCTATAAAAACGGAACCATCACCAAAAGCAGCTAATGCCTCACTGATAGCCCTATCCATTTGTTCCGGCAGATCTTTTAATTTCTCTACAACGCGCATTCCCTTACCACCACCACCTGCAGATGCCTTTATTAAAATAGGAAATCCAATTTGCTTAGCTACCTTTTCAGCTAAAGCAACATCGGTTATGGCCTCTTCTATACCTGGCACCATGGGGATGTCATAATCGCGAACTGCTTCTTTTGCCGCTAGTTTGTTTCCCATCACTTTAATCGCATGAGGCTTAGGACCGATAAACGTAATACCATTATCTTCAACCATTTGTGCAAAAGCAGCATTCTCACTTAAAAAACCGTAACCTGGGTGAATACCTTCTGCACCGGTCACCTTAGCTGCATCGATAACTTTCTCCATGACCAAATAAGATTCCGATGATGGCGCTGGACCTAATAAAACCGCTTCATCAGCGAATTTTACGTGTGGTGAATGGCGGTCGACTTCTGAATAAACGGCAACTGTTTTGACACCCATTTTATGGGCAGTCCTCATTATTCTTAAAGCTATTTCACCTCTATTGGCTATTAGTATTTTCTTCATTCAAACTAAATTTACTCGATAATCGAGATTTAAATCACAACAATTACCACTAGATATTGCGCGTTTCTTTTATGACAATCGTGTTGTTTTTATTCCATTTTAATAATCAGCTGTCCTTTTTCTACGGCATCATCTTTCTTCACTTCAATAGATTGAATTTTTCCTTCACCTTGCGCCATTATAACGTTTTCCATTTTCATGGCGGACAGCACTAGCAATGGTGTACCTTCAACAATCTCATCACCTACATCAACCATTACCTCAACTATAAGGCCAGGCATTGGAGCCTTAACCTCATTGAGTTTTTGGGTAGTAACCGACAGTAATCCCATTTTCTTGACCTGCTGATCGTATTCATCCTCAAGTTTAACATCATATTTATTGCCATTAACCGACAGAGAGATCGTCTTGTTCAAAAAATCGGAATGGAGTATTTCTACCTCAAAAGCCCTATTATTTTTTAAAACATGAAGTGTTTGTGAATTAACGGAAATACAATCTAAAGAATCAGCATCACTGGTTTTGTATTCTAACTCTTCTTCGTTTACGGTAATTAAATAGTCTGCCATATATGATAGTATAAAACAATATGAGTGTTTACCAAAGATATTGAAAAAGATTGGCGATAATTTGAAGCGACTTGAAATGACATTACTCCCAATTATTTAAATAATTAGAATTTGTATTATTACAAAAAAGTACACCGATAGGAACACCAAAATTCTGGTGTTACAGTGAAATATAGTTTTTAAGGGGAAAAGTAAATATATCGGACAGAACAGCGCAAAGCACCGTAAATATTGACCAAAAACAAAAAATCCAACCTAAATAAATAGATTGGATTTCGCTTTTTGCTCCCTCAAAAAGAATATATAGTTTTTGAAGATGATAGCAAAAATCACCTGGATTATTCTTGACATAAGGCACGTAATCAAAAATTATTCAATTAATTTAGAATCATCGGAAAGACTTTAGATAGGTATAGTAATGTGCCTTATGGATTTTAAACAAACTCAACTTATGTACGAAAATTTGGCAAAAAAAATGGCAAAGAGTATTTTAAAATTTAATGCCGTAAAAGAAGTTGGTTTTAAAAAATTAGCAGATTTTGGTTGGTATATAGATGGTGATATACCTCTTGGATATGTAACTAATTTAATAGAATATGCAGTAGAAGAAAAGAAGAAGCAATTGGATGATTTTTTTATAGAGCATTATAACAATCGTATCAAAGAAAGCACTAAGTGCTTTATGTCAAAACATTCCAATCGATTACATATAATAAAGGAAGCAATCGAATGTCATAACGAAAAAAAGTTTTATTCTTCAACAATTTTATTCTTATCACAAGCAGACGGAATATGTAACGGACTATTATTTAAAGTTGGAAGAAACAAACAGGATTTAAACAAATACCTCAAAAGTACAGAGTATGGAGATTTCTTAACCTTAATTTTAAATTCTATAAATGAAAAAAGTGCAATTGACTCTTATTACCCAGAAGAATCAAACATTTATGAAAGCGCATTGAATAGACACGGGGTGATACATGGGGGTATTACTGATTTTGGTACAAAAGAAAATAGTCTTAAAGCGTTTTCTTTGCTATGTTTTGTAAATGACTTTATAGATAGACACAAAGAATAAAACAGAAGTAAATTCAAAAACCTCCTAACTATTACCCAAATTGGTTAAATCCTTGGATAAAAAACATTCTTAAAAACAAAAAACCCAGTAAGTATTGTACTTACTGGGCTTTATCTGCTCCCCCTCTTGGGCTCGAACCAAGGACCCTCTGATTAACAGCGGTCGGATTACGGATTCATGAAGATTCAAAATTAATCATAATTAATTGATTATAATCATTTTAATACATTTTGATTTCCTTTGGACTCATTTAACACCAACTATTTATGTGCAAATTATGTGCAAATTTTTATCTACCTTTAAAGTATGCAGACAAGCCTAAATTTAAGTTTAGATACTCGCCGAATAAGAAAAGATAGTTCGTTTCCAATTATAATACGGCTTGGTCATTTTCAAAAAACAACTTCAATAGCTACCGGTCAATCCGTTCAAGAAATGTACTGGGATGATTCAAAAAAACTAGTACGACGCTCCTATAAAGGCGTTCAATCTGTGCAGTTTTTAAATAATCTACTCCGTTCAGAATTGACAAAAGCTCAGGAAATTATCAACCGACTACACTATAAAGGTGAGCTCGATTTTCTGTCAGTCACACAACTGAAAGATAAAATAGTTAGCAAATCCAAATACGATTCTTTCTTCGTGTACGGCTTGGCTAAGGCAAAAGAATTAAGGGAATCCAAACGGTTTGGAACAGCAAGAAATTATGAAGGAGTTTTAAATATTCTTAAAGTATTTAATAAAGGCAAAGATTTAAAATTCAACGAACTGAATCTCAATTTTCTAGAACGGTTCGATAGATTTCATTTGTCTAAGCAAGGGAATACTCAAAACGGTCTTGCTTCCTACATGCGAACCATCAAGGCCATTTATAATAAGGGCATCAAGGATGGTGTTATTGAAAGGGAAAATTATCCATTTCACAATTATCAAATACGTACTGTTCCAACTGAAAAAAGAGCTATAAAAGTAGTCTACATCAAGAGAATTTTGGAGCTTGATTTTGAAGAAGATAATTCCCTTTTCAATTATAGAAACTATTTTCTTCTTTCCTATATGACAATGGGAATGTCTTTCATCGATATGGCATTCCTTCAAAAGGGAAATATTGTAGATGGGCGCATAAAATTTCAGCGAAAAAAAACCTCAAAAATATATGATATCAAGGTTACTGAGCAAATGTCAGCGATTTTGAAATATTATATTTCCGATAAGAAACGCGATGATTTTATATTACCTATTCTAAAAAGAGAATCCCTTGAACTTCAATATAAAGATGCACAATGGGGTTTAAAGAATTACAACAAAGGTCTTAAAAAAATTGCAGAATTGTGCGACATTGAAGAAAGGTTGACATCGTATGTGTCGAGACATAGTTTCGCCACCCATGCGCTGTTTAAAAATATTCCTTTATCCGCTATTTCGGCAATGCTTGGTCATAGCAAACTATCCACCACCCAGATTTATCTGAAATCTCTCCCTAGCAATGTCCTTGATACCTATCAAGAGGAGTTAAGCATCCTTTAAGATTGATTTGCTATTTTTTATTTTCCAGTATGTGATTCATCATTTTACAACCATCTTGATGTCCATTTTCACAACTAGACTTATAAAAAGATAATGCCCTATCTAAGTTTTTAGGTATTTCTTCCCCATCAAAATAAAGGTTCCCTAATTGAACTTGAGCGTTTGCATATTCTTGATCAGAAGCCAACATAAAATAGGGTATAGCTTTTTGGACATTCTTTTCTACTCCTTGACCTTTTAAGTACATGATTCCGAGGTTATATTGTGCAGGTGCAAAATCTTTATTGGCTGACTTTTTAAAATAGTCATGGGCTTTCATATAATCTACAGGAACATTTTTACCAAAATAAAACTTACAGCCTTTTTCAAATGGAGATTCCCTATTTGGAAAAAACCATATGAGCCCAAGTACCGATAGTAAAATCCACAATGCAAACCCCCAGAGCCAATCTTTAAAAGGGATTTTATATTCTGGTAAAGGTTTGGGCAGAAACCCATTTTCTTGGTATGCTATTATTTGGTTTTTGTCCAAAGGATAATATGAAGTTTTACCCCTTATGCCTAATACATATCCTTCATCAGCCATGTAAGCTCCCATAAAAAAATAATAACCACTTGTTTTATAGGCTAAGTATACATCTTCTCCATTAGGACCTTTGGCATCCAAATCTATAATTTCTTCAATATTTTCACTTTTACCGAAAAGGCCACCTATTCTTCTTGCAGAAGCAAGGTTTGGAACCAAAATGGCAAATGCCAAAATGAGTGTTATATTTTTCATTTATTAAGTTATTAGGTTTATAAAATTTTACCAAAACCAATTTTTGCCCGTGGACAAACTTTTGTTAGTTTCTTTAATTTTAATCAATAACATGGAGTAGTTATCTTTTGTTTTGCCTTTGGCGTTTTCCAATATTTGGTTTTTTAAGGTTTCTGGTTGAACATCCGCTTTGAACCAGTTTTCAATTTTTTCGTTATCCAGATTTTCCATAATGCCGTCGGAACAAAGTAAAAAGAAGTCGTTCTCCAAAATACTGTCCGATTTATGATAATCTATCCTTGTAGATGTTTTTCCATTTACAGCTCTAGTAATCACATTTCTTCTGTGGTGAATTTTAGCTTCACTCTCTGAGATTTCGCCCATTTCCAATAGATTCTGTACTTCTGAATGGTCTTTGGTCTGAAATAATATTTTCCCATCCCTCACATGATATATTCTGCTGTCTCCAACCCAACCCAGTGCTGCTTTATTTTCTTTTTTTGACAAACACATTATTGTAAGTGTGCTTGCCATATTATGAGCATCAGGGTTCTTTTTTGTGTAGTCCTGCAATTTTTTTTCAACATACTTCAGCCCTTTTTCAAATATGCACACATCCTCGATTTCGTTTTTCTTTTTGTCTAAGAAAACCGGAAAATGTTCACATATCAGTTTGGAAGCTATTTCTCCTTTAGCTTGTCCACCTACACCATCGCAAACCAGAAAAACAGTATTATTTTTTTGTGGAAAAATTGGGAATATACTATCTTCATTCCTGTCACGGTCACCTAATTCATTCAGATATTCTGGCTGAAATAATATCATTATTTATGAGTTTCAAACGCTTCTAAAATCAATTCTTCAAGAGCAGTAAATTTAATACTTAACCCATTAGCAGAAATAGAAACAGGTGTCCCGTATTTTTTATTGTTTGCTTTCATCGCCTGTCTTTTTATTGCTCCTTTGGCATTATTTATATACTCTTCTGGATTGTTTACATCAATTAACAGAAAGCGTGTTCCTGAACTATTCACTTTCCGTATTCCTAAAACATCCGCCCATTCTATAAGACCTACACTAACTCCACTAGAATTATCCCATATCCCATTTTCAGCTATACTAAGTCCAGGTTTCTTGTCAAACATTTTTTTGATGACCGAAATACATATACCTCCAAAGAAGAGTACTGCGATACCTCCAAATCCCATAATCCATAATGGTGAAAACTTTCTTGTTTGCATTTCTTCCGCATTAAAGAGCATAAAAACCCCTAGCGCAACAAAAAGTAAGCATCCAAGTATAATAAGAGTCATTTTTGCTTTACTAAGTGGAACATCTACTTTACTTTTTTTCATTTTCTAATTTGGTTTAAAGTTATACTTATCATCTACAATTCTTTTGGCCCATTCTCGTGCTTGCTTATCAATATAATTGCCATTTAATAATTCGGATATGGTAACCCTTTTAAATAAGGCGCATCCAGAACAGATAGATAGCATAGCTTTGGATTGATATAATATAGTGATTGTATCTTTTTCAGCTTCCGATATCACAATTTTGTTCTTGGCAATCAAAGCTTCAAACAAAACAACCGATAAATATCGTTCTGCATTATCACCGTAAATTAATAGCTTTTTCAAGTCTTTATACTGAGAAGGCAAAGAGATTTTAGACATTTTTCTAACCAACAGAGATGGTTTACCAATAAATGAGCATGAAAATCCTATCATACCACCTTCTTGATTTTGTGCAGAAACTCTACATGTTACAGTAAATAGTACTACTAAAAATAGGGTTATAATTTTTTTCATCCAACGATTATTGTGCCATAAATGATTATTCATTACCACTGTACGGTCCCATTCATGGTTAATATAGTGCCAGTGTCGATATTAAGAACCGTGGTATCTGTAAATACAGCTTCTCTAGAATTTTTATCTATGCTGATTTCACCGCAAACGGTAAACGTACCAAAATTTGATTCGCATCCATATTGTCGTTGTACTCCATCGACAACTATAGTCATGGAAATCACTTCTTCCCCGGCAACTATAATAAAACCATTTTCGCTATCCTGGAAATCTATTATCGATTCTACATAACCTGGATCTCCTGGCGATAGCGTAGGCGAATCCTCGGATATGGTAGCACCTTTGGGTACTATAACTATTGAATCTTCTAATCCAGTAAGATCTACTCTACCATATTCAATGTCGCCAACTTCTAGTGAGGTTCCTACAGCCGAGGTATCATCACTTGATAAGTTGATTATTCCTTTGGCATTTTTTTCTTCATTTGTTTCGTTGTTAGATTCTGTAGAGCAATTAATCATTGTCATTGTTATAACAAAAAGGGCAGGCATTATTTGTATTGTTTTCATTGGTTTGTTTTTTGCTTTATTATTTACTTTTTAAGTTTAAGTACTATAGATTTCTCACTTATCTTATCGATATTAAAACTTGTACGGGTGGTCTGCAATACGTTTTGCCATATTGCATCTGCAGAAGATTTACTTTCCATTTGTATAATCATTTGACCATTGGAGTAGGTCTTGATTATGTTTTTGGCACCTTTGGATTTGGAGATTTCATGATAAAGCTGATTAACGTCTTTGTCGTCATAAGAGACAGAAGCTATGGTAATGACAACAGTATTTTTAGATATTTTCTTTTTGTCTTTTTTACCAAAAAAAATATCGCCTACTTTTGTGGCCGTCTCTTTTGCGCCTTCAATAGTGTTGTCTATACTGGCAACAGCACTATCTATTTGCTCGTTGGTTTCTTCTACCGTTTTTTCTGCTTTTTCAGCCTTATTGTGAATTCTTCGATTATCCTTTTCATTGTTACTTTGTGAAAAAGTAAAGGCAGCTACCAAGAGTAGCGTTAACGTAGTAATTTTTGTTTTTGATTTCATTTTTCAACTATTTGGTTAAACATTCATACGTGTATAACCAACATTTTAAAATGTCATCTTATTTTTTAATAATTATTTTTGAACTTGAGACGTACTATAATTATAAGGGGTATTTCTACTACTAATCTTCCCTAATAGATTTTAAAGTGTATTTGGTATAGTTCATTTTATCAAATACGAAAGACTGTCCAGTATCTAACCGCTTTTTATATATGAGTTTACCATTCATATATACACATAGTTGGTTATCTTTTGTTCCTTTAGTGTAGGCCATAGCCAGTTTTTATTTTTTTGTTCCTGTTATCCTAAAATCATCAAAATATGTAGTTACGCTACCATTCGGGTTAGAGTTTATAAAGCCAAAATAATTTCCTCCAGTACTATCAATTAGTTCGTTTGAAATCACCAACTTATTGTTAAGATAACAAGAAATATAATTTCCATTTTTTGTGACTGATATTATATTAATCGATTTATTTGAAGTAACAGCAGCTTCTTTAATTTTAATCCATTTACCACTCATATTTTTGTAAATGATTAAACTATTATCTCCCACTACAGCAATATGATAATCTGAATTATTAGAGTCAAAAACAACTCCAGCTGTTCCAGCTTTTGTACCTCTAGTTACTTTGACACTTACTGTATACGGTTTTTTAGTATCTAAGTCGAAAGGAGCTGTTTTATAATAACTTAGCTTGTCATTTTTTATATTAAGTTTATATGCACTATATTGATGTGACCAAGTTGCGTCCTTACTGGACTCTTCCAGAAACTTCACTGAACCATTAGAGAAATCTTCAAGGTAATTATACTTCTTTGCTCTTAATGCTTTCATTTCTTTTAAGTCAAGCACTAATTTTTCTTGATCTGTCAGTTTTGCTCCTGCATTAATTAAAAGTTTTTCTATTTCTTGATTTTCTAAGTCACGAGCCTGTTGTAGCAAACTTTTATCATCATGTACAAAGTCCACATCTTCAAGTTTAGTGCTTCCTGTAGGGCTTAGTAATATTTTTACTAGTTCTGGATCTTCTTTGGTAATAGCGCTCGCTAAATCTGCATCTCCTATATTGGTAACCAAACCATTGCTGTTAACAAAAAGTTTGAGCATGCGCTTTACTGTATTCGCATTTTCGTCGTCATACTTAACAAGTATATTCTTTATAAAGTTCTTGAGTTTATAAGAGGAAACTTTTAAAGGCTTCCCATTTTTAAATGCCTGTTTAAATTGGCTGTAATTCACATTTTCAAAACCTCGATTATAATCATATACACTTTTAGAGGTAGACCATTTAGCATTAAATGTCACCCCAAGTATTAAAAGAATAAAACCTAAAATTGGCCAATAAAAATTTTTGAGTCTTGTTGTTTTTAAGGCATCATATACCACTACCGAAAAACCTATGAATATTGATAAGAACCATAGATAATACCCGGCTTTTAGCTCTTGCATATATGAACTAATTAACGATATCTTATATCCATTGTCATAATCCAATAAAAGCCACCATATGGACGCTACAACGATACTAGCAATGAAAAATCCAATCAAACTTAAAGGGATTTTTTTATGGACATCAAATACAAAAAACAACAAAGCAGTTGTAAAAAACACGTTAGGCAACAGTGTCAGAACCGCCATGCTATCCGTTAATAAAACAAATGTGGATGCCCCGATAACGTCATCATAGATGTACAGCGCATAAGAAACTAGGTATAATAATATACTAGTAGCTAAAAGATAGCTTGATAAATTAATATCTCTTCTAATTTTATCTATCTTATTTTTTTGACTAAAAATTAACCAAATGGATAATCCAACTTGAAATGTTAGGATAAAAACTATACTTAAAATTATTTTACCCTCTAAGATTCCCTGGTAAAACGCAGAGTATACTAGCATTAAAAAAATGATGTTGCAATACATCATTAGTCCATACACTGAGAGTTTAAGGCTTTCGAGCTTTTTATTAGATTTTAAATAGAAAATGGCAAATAATATAATTAGTAGAGGATATATAAGATAAACATTAGGTGATTTCTCTTCTGTAAGCCAATAGTATCCAAACCATAATAAATTGACAATGCCAAAAATGCCTAATAGTATTTTTTGAATTTTGGTTGGTGTTACAAATAGACTTTCTTGATTTTCATCTTTGTTGTCCCTATTAATACTGTAAATACCAATAGTGCCTTCTCCTAGACCATCATTTTCAGGAAGAACAACAGTTCTTTCTAAATCGTTATCTTTTTCTATTTCTGGAATTATAGTTTCTTCCTGGCCTATGAAGCTTAGCATTTCATTAGCACTGGAAACTCTGTCTACTGCATTCTTTTTAAAACAATGAATTAATAGTTTATGGTAATCCTGAGGTACTCCTGTCAAATCTATTTCTCCTTTGGTTATAGCTTCATGTACCAATTCAATATCCTGTACTCCATTTCCAAAAGGAAGCTTTCCAGTAAATATTTTAAAAATTATAACCCCAAGAGCCCAAAGATCAGTTCTAGAACTTATGCTACCTTCTAGCCCAAATCTTTTTTGATATATCTGTTCTGGAGCCATATAATGAGGTGTGCCTACAAGTTCTGTATGCGATGTAGTATCGGCATCGGAAGAAAGAGTGTCTTTGCTAATCCCAAAGTCAGTGATTTTTGCTGTATATACCCCTCTTTTATTTTTGCTTACTAAAATATTACCCGGCTTTAGGTCTCTATGTATAATCCCTTCCTCGTGCAAATGCCCTATTCCCTTGATAATATCCTTTATCAGTTTGTTCGATATTATTTTTTGGGGATTTGTCTTCAAAAACTGGGTTAAAGTACCTTGATTGGCGTACTCCATGATTATTACAGGGTAACTACCCTCACGTCCCATGGCATCTGTATGTTTTATATAATTTAAACCATGGTATGTAATAATATTGGTATGTGATACCGCCTCTATATTTTGAAACTCTTGTTCTAAGCTATATTTCGATTGTTCAGTACTACCCGAAGTATTTCCTTTTACTGATGTTTTATAGATTTTTAACGCTACAAATCTATTAGCGTTGATATCCTTAGCTTTAAAGACTTCAGCAAAAGTTCCTTCGCCCAATTTATCCTTTTCGGGATCCCATTCGTATTGGTTTAATTTCATTGGTGGTCAATATTTTGATTGGAAAAGTCGTTTGTTAAATCTAATGATTTTTAGGTTTGTATTGATTTTATAGTCAATTAACTAACTTTTCTAATCTATTTGCTTTCCTGTATATACCACAGAATTAAGAATGTCATCTTTTTTTAAAGATTTACTAGTCACTCGTAAACGATTAAGTAAGGCTGTAAATTTAGATATCAAAAGCATCCATGATATACGTCCCAAATTTGATCGTGATAAGGTTCAAGCTCTGGGATATCATCACCAAAATTACTGCCATACCACAGAACTCTTTTAAGCATATGATAATGATCGCTATCATAATGACCCGACATGTCTCTTTTAAAGCTCAACAGGACTCTATCGTCTTCGGGCTTCATTCGTTCATGTGCCTCTTGTAATATTTCAAGGAAGTGGGTCACCACATGTTCGCGGGTATGTCCGATTGTAAAAAAATCAGACTCATCGAAGTTATTCTTTATATAGCTTCCAATTCTTATGGCCATATCAAGAACAGGTCGCCCGACTTCTAACTGGATCGGGTCTTTGTCAGCGATTATTTTAAATATATTTCTCATATATACCATCTAACATTTCGGCATCTCGTATATTAAAAACTGTACTTTTAGCATGCTCTAAATATGGAAAAAATGTTGCCCAATCATCAATATCTAAACGAATTTGAACAGACTTCTTTTGGTTTTGAAAGGTTTTGAATTTGTCATTTAACCCTTCCAAATATGGTAACGCAGAAAACTTGCCATAGAAAAGTCAATATCATGAGGATTGCTTAAAACATAATCAAATGATCTTACAATTGCGTCTAATTGTAACTGCTCTAACTCAATAGTAATGTAGCCTCTTTGTTCCATCTTCCTATACTCCGTTTTGTAGCACTCATTAAACATTCCACGCACAGCATATACGGTGTCTTTATCAGCTTCCAATGTGTTTTGGTCTTCGGGCAAAACATGTTCAAACCAATATGTTTGCCATGCCCCTGCCACAAGTCCCATTTGCCCAAAAAGATGCACAGACATTTGAACCGGGCTATCATTCTCTACTTGATCAGAAATCACGCAGTGCATTTCTTCAAGGTTCTGTTTGCTTGTACCAAATTTACTAATACCAATGGTGTATGTGTCAAAGTCCCGAATGCTGGCTTCAATGAATAACAAAAGCGCAGATTTTTCTGCCGCATTTGCGTCAAAATAAACAATCTCTTTTATGTTTTTTATAAACTTCAAATTGCAATGCTCTATGTGAAAGAAGCTACTCTTTTTATAATGGTCTCATCATAAAAATTAGGCTGATCTTCTTCTTTTTCTAGGTGGCGTAAATATGACTCTAAAAAATCTTCAGTTTCTTTATTACAATAATGTGGTAGAGGAAGAACACATGCCGAATAGTTAATCATAATCATAAAACTAGCCCAATCACTCGTATTCATATTCAATATAATTGAACTCTTATCATCACAATTGGCAGCTTCTAAGAGTTTTACAATACTCTCGGCTGCCTGTTTGCCCATGCATAGTCTATTACTATCAACAATAGCATGATTACCAATATTATCTGTAAGATAGGTGAGGATCTTAAAAACGATGTTATATACATTCCTATCTAGTTCGAGTATTATATGTTTCGCTTTGAATTTATTAGTCATTGTTTTTGAGTCTTACATATCAGCTAGTTTATCAATCGTTCCTTTATGATCATCAATAGAGCGTGTCACTTTTTCTTTATTGGACATTTCTCTAAAAAATGGTGGGTACAATATATTAAAAAGAAAGTGCGCTCCGTCTTTCATCGATGCGCTAATGCCTTTAATATCATCTATGAGCTCTTTGCCTTCAGGCAAAGTCACATCATAGAGCTGTACACCGTTTTGAATGTCATGTGTTGAGAAGCCTTTAACTTCTATCTGTTCATCTGCGACATAAAATAAACACTCATAAAGCGGTTCTTCAACATGGATAAATCGTCCTGATTTCTTGGCCCCCTGCTTTGGGATTTTATCAATATGAATATGCCAGGGCAAAGATGTTGGCTGAGGTTCCGAAATGTTTGTTTTATTTGTTTCCTCCATAGTTTGTATTAACTCTTTTATATTTCATACTAAGATCTGCCATAATATCACCCTCATAGTCATCCAAAACTAAGTCATTGGCATGTTTAACGTATGGCGTGTAAGTAGACCATTCATCACGTGTCATCGGAATGATAGAGACAGAATCTTCACTATTTTGATATGGCTTCATTTTATCTATCAACGCCTCAAACTTTTCAAAAGGCTCTAAATCCATCATCCCAAAATCAATTTCATCGCGTTGTTCAATCATCTGCAAAAAAACATTGGTCACGATATTCAGCTCGTGCCTATGAAGTTCTACATGGATGAATATTTCGCTATCCGAATAGCTATCATAAAGCTTTTCTAATATGGCGCGGTTCTTTTGTTCTGAAGCGCAATACCCTGCATAATCAACCATTCGCGTATATCTATCCCAATCCTTTAAATTCATTGTGATAGATATTATCTCCTTCTTAGCCCCAACATAAGGTTCAAGCTGTGAAATCGTATGATCAACGTCCTCTTTGCTAATAATCCAAGCGGCATGATCAATAACGCTTGCTACATGATAGTTTTTAGACATAAAACAAAGCGTGTCTAAAAGAATAGAAAGCGTCTTTTCTTCAATTTCAAACTGTGTACGGTCACTTTTTTGTTTCATTATTTAAAAGAACAAGATCATAATTTACAATGCGGGCTTTATGCTTTTTAACAGCCATCATTTTATTTCCTAAGAAATCAAATATATCAAGATTTCTACCCGATATCGTCATGATATATCCAGCTTTCATTTGAACTCTGATCGATGCCATATTTTTTTGTGATGATTAATTTTCGCTAAATCTTCGATACGGATATTTAGCAACGAATGTCCAAAAATGCTCATCTAGCCTATTCATATTTTTATAACCTTCAATAAAGCCCTTCTTTTTGAACAGGTGAGAGGATTTTATATTCTTTAAGGAAATCCATTTATTTTTCTTTGTAGACTACTGTTTTTATAGGCTCCCGCGCTATAAAAAGCCGCGCCAATTTGTTAGTAGTAATATCAACTATATTTAAAAGCGTTGGCTCTCTAGCCTTTTCATCCAAAACAAAAATCTCATTTTCTTGAACTAAATAGTAATAGTTTTGTCCAGATTCTTTTATTCTATATACCCTTACTTTTTCTAAGTTTAAGTCATCATTAATAATAAGCTCTAGATTCTCTTTATTTTTAGTAAAGAAATATGTTTTATCCATACTCGCTCCATCTTCAAATCTTACTACCAATTCCGACAAAACCACTGAAGTGTTTTCAATAGCGGCAACGGCTATACTTATTTCTTCTTGTGATGGAGTCAATTTTGGGGGCTTATTAAAAAGTGTATTAAAGCCATTATTATCCTGTGCGTTTTCAACCTCCCGTAATCGTTTTCTACGTTCTGTTTCTTCTATTGAATAGTAGTTATTTTTAAAGCTTAGAAGGTATTTAGATTCTTCATTTTTTATAATCTTTAATGACAGCAAATCCAACCTCCCTATTAATGGGTCTCCATATAATTTAAAAACGCCGTTATAAAAAGTATAGGACAAAGTTTTTGAATAATTATAGTTCCTTACTAAGTTTTGTGGAAGTATCTTGTAGCCTCCGAGTGCCAACTGCACATCGTCTATATTGCCTGGTAGTTGTATACTATCTTTTTCTTGATTAACTAGGTTATCATCACGACTTTGATCAATTCTTGATTTATCTTGTTTCTCTTCTTCGGCTAGTTTTTCCTCATTTAAATCAAATATAGAATCGGACTTTTTTATAGTGGTAGTATCCACATCTACAATATTAGGTTTAGGGTTTGATATTGTCCTGTCATATTTATTGAAAAATAAAATAGCCCCACCAATAACTAAACATGCTGCTAAAGCTCCACCATATACGAACAACCTACGATACTTCCCTTTAGGTCTATGACCAACTACAGTTTTTTGGTCTTCTTCATACTCTTTAAAATAACCCTCTAAACGTTGCTTTAAATCCGCTTCTTCTTTTTGTGTTATTCCTTCATATATTTTTCTATAGACAGCTACTTCTTTTACAAAATCAGAATCATTAAGCATCAAATTTTCAACCTGATTTTTTTCAGATTGGCTTAACGTACCGCTAAGGTATTTATCTATTAGTTCTATATGTTTTAAATCCTCCTGCATACACTATCCCAAGGCTATAATGTCATCATAAGAAATATTGTCCCTTAACTTTTTTAGACATCTTAATTTTTGTTGGCTTGCCGAACGCGCACCAGAGTAATTAAATTTTTTAGCAATATCCTCCATTCTCATACTTAAAAAAATAGCTGCTTCCAGAAGGGATTTACAAGGATCACCTAATTTCTCCAAAGCGTTTCTTATATATCCCTGTAGCGCCGTAGGGTTATGTTCTTTGTTCTCATCTTCGGCTCGATCTAAGAAAAATATACTATCATTGTGACGTTCATACTTTTTTCTTCTATTTAATTGGTTGAGCCATAACCTTCTGGAAACCTCGTATAAATAAGAGCTTATCTTGCCCCTTAGTTCATAATCTCCGGACATTACATTTTTATAAAATACAATTATAGCTTCTTGAAAAATATCCAAAGCATCATCCTCTGTACCACTATTCTTTAAAACTAGGCTCTTAACCATGTTCAAATGCTGGTACAAATGCTTTAAACAGGATTCATTTCCTTTTTTAAGTTGATTGATTATTTCTTGATCGGTCATTAAACTCCCCTATTAAGGGTTTTTACATGGCTATACTTAGTGTGTCTTTAATCGGCACATTAAATTGATATCCTTTAATTTGAATCTCTGCTTTTCCTAAAATATTAAATTTAACTTTTTTCTGTGTCAACCAAGAGAGTTTAGCATTTTTTAAAATCCCGATATTGCTTAGACTTGCATTTATAGGGATACTTACAGAATCTAAAGCACCTTGGAAATGAGGTTCGGACAATGTCCATTGTGCAATTGAAGCTTTGTCCTTGTCTATAAAAAACTGAAGTTCCATTCGCTCAATGGTATAATCCAATGGCAAATTATTTTTAGTTAAAACCTTTAAATTCAATTCGGTCCGACTAAAAGTGGGTAGTTTACTGGCTCCTATAGAACGAATTTTAAAATTATTGGTATGTGAAATATTTTTCTTTACTTGCCTTAGGATAATTTCTTTGGTATCAAGTTGAATCTCATCATCCACATTAATCACAAAGGAATTTAAAAGAAAACTTACTTTACTATTTCCCTTTACCATAAAAATAGAAGATTCCGATTCTAAAAGTTCTGGGTAGTACTGATGTAATCGCTCTAAAGTAATTTCGCAACGTACTGGCACCTTAACCGTATCATTTGCCGCCAAACTTATTTGTTTATCCAAAAAACCTTTACCCACAAGAGAATCCCTATAGAAAATATCCATACTGGATTGCTTCAGTTTACTTTTTACATTATTAGGGTTATATACCACATAGTCCATGTTTACCATAAGCAGACTGTCTTTTAGTCCTGCAACGACTACGTTGCCTATTCTTACAAACTTGGGTTTTTGGCTGCATGATGTAATTACCAATACTAGTATAAGAATGTAGCATAACTTTTTCATAATATTATTCTTTAGATACTATCCTTTTTCTTTAAGGCATAATAGATTAAAATGTAAAAGAGCATATTTAAAATCAAAATTGCCATGATATTTTCATCGAATCCATTAAATACACCCCCTATAAGAATTCCTTCATTGGTCAAGTTTTTATCATATAAGTTCAATACGTTCATTGCAGACATAGTAGCTTCTTCAAATTGACCTACAATTACACTTTGAGTTTCGGACACGTTCACAGGATGTACGGGCGATGCTTCGTCCTGTAGTCTTGAAAATCCTTCCGTCCCCCATCTACCCAAAGTAAAAAAACTAAGTATCTCCACTAGTGTTGTATTGATTTTTGTCATGACTCCAGCTAACATAATCTGGGGCATAAGAATAATAGGCACTACAGTCATTACTTTTTCTGTTGTATTTAATGATGCCGAAAGCCATAAACCAATTAATGATCCTGAAAAGGAAAGAAAAAACATAAAACCAATACTTTTCCAAAATGACCTCAGATATACCTCATCAAAATCAGCATATGTATTGTACTTGAAATTTAAGTATACAATAGTTACAAAAAGTATGGACTGTACCAGTGCTATTAAAGAGAGTACTGACCATTTAGATAAAATATACATATTGATGTTCAAATTGAACATTCGTTCCCTGCGATAAACGGGAAGTTCTCCTACTATCTCCTTGGCCGCATTACTTACTCCAAACCAAATTGCAGAAATGGTCATTAAAAAAAGTACGCTTACTCTAAACTGGTTAAAAACCAAACACACAAGTCCTCCAATAATAATAGGTTGTGCCAATAAAAGAAAAAGATTTTCCTTATCGTTCAATTTAATATTCAGATACCTTGAAATCAACCAATATAATTGGAGCCACAAAGAGTCCGGTTTTTCTCTTTTTATTTCGGTATCGGCATACTTGTGATACCCCAAAGCAGTTGGTTTAATATATCTATCCTTCACCTTATCAACATGACTCATTTCACTGTATACCTCGACAATGTTATCTACTTTAAAAGAAGGAACCATTTCGACAGCTGGTCCTTTAAATACCAGATGACCTTGTACTCCAAGAAAAATAACTTGGTCTACATAGTTTAAATCTTCAGGTTTGTGGGTTACCATAATGATAGTGGTCCCATTTGAAGCTAACCTTTTAATACTTGTTAAAAAACTTTCAATGGTCTCAGGATCCAAAGGCGAAGTTGGTTCGTCCAAAAAGAGAATTGTTGGTTCGGTTAATAGTTCAACGGCAATAGATATTCTTTTTCGTTGTCCGCCTGATAAATCCCTAACCTTAATGTTTCTAATATCTTTCTCTTTATCTTGGTTCAGGTTCAAATCTGAAATAACCTTATCGATTCTTTTATCGATTTCTTGGTTAGATGTATCGTCTGGCAGCCTCAGTTTAGCTGCATAAAATAGCGTTTTATAAACTGTGAGTTCCTTGTGAATGATGTCATCCTGCGGTACATATCCAATTTTCTTTTTTATAAGGTTAAAATTTTCTCGTAGCGATAAGCCATGTATAAATACCTCACCTGCTGTAGCCGGATTGTCTCCATTTAAACATTTCAATAATGTAGATTTTCCACATCCAGACGGTCCCATTAGAGCCACAAAATTAGAATGGGGAATTTCTATCGAGAGACTTTGAAGCCCTATTTTATTATTCGGATAAATTTTTTGTATTCCAACAGCGTTTATTGCAATAGATTCTTCACGAAGGTCTTTTGTGCCTTCAAGAAGATTAATAGCATAAAAAGAAATTGTTACAATATCACTGTCCCGTAGCTTGGTCTTGGTCTTAATTTTTTTACCATTCAAATAGGTATGATTAACGGAACCAAGGTCTTCTATCCAAAAAACATTGTTTTCATGGCTGATTTTGGCATGTATTCGGGTAACAGTCGGATCATCAAAAACAATATCATTCGTTGGCAATCTACCAATATGCAAAAATCCTTTTTTTACGATTTTATCTTTAAATTTCAATACCCCTTTTGTGCTTTTAGGTGATATATCCGATAATTCAAAAACCAAAGTTTTAGAAGCAATGTTGAAAATGTCGTTATTTGAAATTTGAACTGGTTCCATAGAGGGTATTCTATTTCCATTCAAATAAATACCATTAGAACTATCTAAATCCTTAATAAAAAAAACTCCTTCTACTCTTTCGATAATTCCGTGCTGTCTGGATACTTTTTTATCATCTATTTCGAGGTCGGCGCCATGTCCAATTCTACCAATAGTCATTTTCCCATTTTTGGGGAACGTGAATGGTTCACCATCTAACTTTATTAACAGCTCTTCCATTGTTGTTAGTTGTTTATTTTCTGCTCAATACAGTTTTTACGATGCTCAGAAAATGGATGTGTTCTGGTCAATTTTTCTAAAAGATCTTGCTTCTCATATTTCTCTAATTTTTTAAAAAAATCGGCAAACCTATTTACATCATAGCCTGCTTTTTTTGCCATTTCAAAGCCATAACTATCCGATTCATATTCATCAATTTGGTCAAAGGGTGCAGATAAGGTATTATTTATATTCTTGGCAATTTCCTTGAAACCATCCATTCTGGTCATGTCCAACAAATTCGAAGAAAGGGTAAGTTTGGTTATCTTACGTTGCGTGTGAAGCTTGTCTTCATGTGCTATCTCATGTCCTATGATAAAAGCAAGTTCGTCATAACTCTCCACAAAATTAATTAGGCCCGTAGTGATATATAGATAGCCTCCCAAAGTAGCAAAAGCATTTATATCATCTGATTTTAAGATATTCAAGTGGTATGAAACATTTTTACTATTTGCAAACTTTATAAGTTTACTTAGAATTTCCTGCACCTTTGAGTACGAGCTATTGGTGTTATCTATTTTACCTAAAAAAAGATATCTATTATACATTTGACGACCAATATTTACCCGTGCTTCTGGAGTTACATATAGCATAAAATCCAACCAGTTGTTTTCCAATTGCTTTGTTATATATGCTGGTCCATCGAGTGCATGACCACAATCTTTCAATATTGCTGCACTTTCAATTTTAGATTGATACTCACCGAACACCTCTTCTAATTTATCTTGAGGTAATTCTTGCGCGGTTCCAAAACTGATTGCAAATACTAAGGCAAAAAATATTATAAATGTTCGTTTCATATTCCTTTGATATAGTGTTATTTATGATATATAGCCAAATTTAATCAATGTCATCTTTTATGTTGGAAAATATAATAGAAGATTACATTTCAAGTTTGGTTCTCATCCAAAGCTTAATAATGTTAATTTCAGAAGGTGATGGCCTTCTATTACCTTTTCCCAAGGACTGCACCAACATTTTTGATTTTGGGTTTACTTCAATCGTAATCATTCGGTTGTCGTTTTTCTTTAAAGAAAAAATTGCTGATGCCCCAGAGGCACACCTTCCAGAATAAGAACCTACACAATGACTCATATACATACCCTCTTCAAATAACTGTTCTCCGTTGATCAACTCCGTAAAATCCCATTTATTTTCATTCTCGTCCTTTAAACTCCAGTCCCAATCATGCTTTTCCCATTCGTATCCTATCCAAGATACCATGGTTACACTCGTGACATATTCCAAACTCTGAGCAAGTACATTGACCACTGCCCTCCCTTTCCAGCTGAAATCGGCAATATTTTCATCACGATTACTCTCTGTATATCTGTGAATTGCCCAAGCAGCAACCATACTACTTTCATCATCACTTAAAGCACCTCTATGCTTAATCAGCCATGAAACAGTATCTTTCCAAAACTTTAAAAATGATTCGTCATAGTTTTTCTCCGTAGGGTCAATCACTAAAACTTGATTATACATTACGCGAACAAAATCTTGATGGTTACCACCCAATCTATGTATTTCTGCATAAATATTGGCCTCCATTGGATATATGGTATCAGGGGCTTTCATTAAGTAGTGTTGAAACTTATTTGGAATATTCCACTTGAAAAACTTAGCAGCTTTTTTTAGACTACCCCCTTGTCCTATGATAATATACCAACATATCCATTTAAAAGGCATTGGCTGTCTATCATATCTCCTGCTTATAAACCATTGTTGTAAAAGAACGTTTGGTGTTTCATATAAAGTGAATAAATGGTTTAAAATATGTATGCCACTAGCTTTATTCCATGTTTTTGGACTTCTTAGCCAAAAAGGTGATAATATGCATGCCCATTTTGTAATGAAGTCACTATGCTCTGAATCGATTGAATTTTTTATGATTTCAATATTTGAAAAATCTCCAATAGTTTTTCTTATCCTGTTTACGTTAAAATCCATAGAGAACTGGAGATTGTCCAAGCTTCTAATATAGTTCTCCAACTTTTTTTCTATATCATTTCCTGGAATTGCCGAAATCTTTAATTCTTGCAGGTTTGCTTCATATAAAAAATCAGGGTTATTTCCTGTTATAATATTTAGAACAGTATTACCAGGATTCAATACATTTTCATATAACCTATGATAATTGTACTCGCAGATATCCTCTTCGGATGCCAATCCTATCCAACTGTAATAGCAATCCAAACAACAATGGGTGCCTACTATATATTGGCTAATGTCCGCTAAGGGATCTCGCAAAAAATCCCAATATTCATCATAGTCATAACCTAGTTTCTCCCTATCATATTCCTCAATCCCATCCTCCAAAGAAATCTTTGAATTCTTTAGTGCATAGAATTTTTGCCAACGCCAGTTATGAGGTTTCTTATAGAATTTTCTGCCCATACTCCTTAATGATTTTTATCCCTTTTTAGAATAAGTTCAATAGTGTATAACCAAATATATCAAAAGTCATCTATTTAATTAATTACCCAAATCTTACCATAACTTACCTGCGCACGGATCCTGTTTCGATTTTATAGTGTTCCGGCAGATAAGCGTAAAGTAAAATCGAAATAGGGCGCACACTATTTTTGATTTGGAACGCTATCTTTTTCCTTAACCCATTTTAGATAGGCTTGATACTGCTCTGGATTGTTATGAAAATATCCTTTAAGGTTTGAAATCACCTGCTGCTCACCTTCAGCCAATGCCTGTTCCCTAATTTCGGGTGTTCGGGAAACCTGAAAAGCTAGATAGCCAACAATTATCAATGTAACGAACCAAATCGAATAATGCAGCCATAGCTGTACTTTAGAAACCAATCTTGATTTTTCAATCAGTTCCTCAACAAAATGAACAGATTCTTGAAATCTCGAATTATTCTGTTTCTCTATCGCTAAGTGCTCAAGGAGCATTCTCTCGATTTCAGTAGTATCCGGTTCTATTTTGATGTTATCGGTATTTTTAGTCAACCGTTCCAGTCTGTTGATAGATATTTTAAACCCATCCAGTTCATCGGTAAGCAGTTCCATTACCTCGTCCAATTTTTTATATCCCATTGCTCTTTGTTTTAGAATCCGATTCCTGTATCGATTGTCCTTTTAATAGTTTTTTTGATGATATTCTTGGCGATACTAGCGGCTAGATTGGTACTCATTTCCAAAGTCTTCCCTAGTAGCTCAGCTGACTTTCCTATCTCCAATGGTTTTGTGATGCCCATATTTTGGGAAAGTTGCGCTATAATTCTTCCACCGGACATAGAGCGGCTTACCTCGCTCGCCTTGAAATTTTCGCCTTTGTACACGAACCGAAACCCCTGTAATTTATTCGCTTTGTTAATGCTTGGTAAGACTTCCACGTTCTGCGCGCCCATCGCCTTTATATAGGCATCCAAGGTCTTCAGCCTTTCATTGGCTAATATCCTTTCGTGTATCCTCCGTATTTCGTTGCGTATGGCAACAGACTGTAATTGTTGCTCCATCTGTACCTCCTTAACCGTGGTGAGCCCCATTTCCTTGGCCACGTTTTCGGCGGCCAATTGGCTGCTCTTTCCAATAAAACTGTCGTTGTAGGCCTTGCCTTCAAAATCGATACGGTTCACATAAAGATGCACATGGGTATGTTCCTTGTTCCTATGTACGAACGCAATGGCCTGCCGTTCCTTTAGCTGCATTTCCTTTAAGAAGCGTTCCGTTAGCTCACGGAGTTTTTCATTGTCCAGTTTTTTGCCGTCCTCCACGGTAGGGCTTAGGACAAAGCTCAGGGTGTTCTTCTTACAACGTGCGTTCATCTCCTGAGCGATTCTGAATTCCTCTGTTACCTCCTTTGCGTTGTCCCCTGCCACATATTGGCTGAGCACCACTTCGGCGTCCTTCCCCTTATTCCATCCGTATACCATGGAAGCTCCGGTATGTGCTATGGACTTTCCCATGCCTATCATTTTCTGAAGTTTTTAAGGTGTTCGCCTATCTCCCTTGCCAATTTTTGGACTTCAGATTCCAGACGGGGATTCCGTTTCCTGAACATGTTCCCGATGCGGGTGAAACTGTTCTTAAAGTCCACCAAGGTTTTATAGCATTCCAATTGTTCCGCAGAAAGCCTTTCGATGACATTGCGGCCAAAGGCCGTGTTCCTGCAATATTCCGATAGGGATATCCCGGCACGTTCCGCTCTTTTTATAAGCAACTTTTTTTCGTAGATGGTACACCTGAATTTGATATAGGTCCTTTTCATTTTATTTCTTCTTTGCGACCATCGGGAGTAAAGCAAGTTTGTTTTTGTGGCAACAAAAACACATCTTGAATTCCCTGCCCGACAGCATCTTTCACATTTTCACATTGCCATTCGTTCATGTCCTTATAACCCTTATAAACTGATGACAAATCTTTCGCACCCCTATGTTCCATTAATGTTTTCGTTACCGACCTTCCATTGGAATCGTTGTCCAGATAGAGTTCGAGAGTTGCATATCCCTTTGAAACCGACATCACTTTTTGGATTAAAACCGTGGAATTCATTACTAAAAAATCCGATTCTTGTTCCATAGCCCCTTTATAGCCTAGGATGGACAGAAAATCGAACATCCCCTCCGTTACGGTAAGTTTTTGGTGGCCGGTTTGAATATGGGTGACATCTTTGGGCGCAGTACAGTTTTTCAGATACTTGTTACGAAGCTCCCATCCTCCGGAACCGTTCTTCAGTCCGATAGCGAAATACGGTTTTCCCTTAAACGTATAATGGACTTCCTTCACGTATTTCTTTGCGTTTCGAATATTGATCGCTCTTGATTTCATATAACCCAACAATGCGGGATGTCCAAGGGTCTTAACTTTTGCGATAACCACTTTGTCATCGACTTGGTTTTCCTTCTTTAAAATCGGTTGCTGCTGAAAAGAAAAAAGACTGTTCTCATTTGCTATAAATTCCAACGTCTCCTTTACGGTTCCATTTGTTACCTGGTATATCAGGTCGATAACATTTCCGCCTTTTCCTGCTCCATGGTCGTACCATCTATTGAGTTTCTTGCATACCTTGAAAGAGGCTTGGGTTTCTGAGCGGAACGGGCTCAGGAACCAAGCTTCTTTGTGGGTTGTCCTTGTAGGGAAGTGCCCTAGTTTTGCCAGCGCCCTTTCGATGGGAAAAGCTCGGGCTCTTTCGCACGTTAGTCCATTTGTTCTTTTTCTTTTCATGAGCAGATTACTTTTGGTGTTTTTTTTGATGATTTGATGAATTCCTTTCTTAGGGTTTGTATTTATAGGGTTTTGTCCTTCATCGTTTTGTTCATCGGTTCATCATTTTGCTATTTTTTTAAGCATTATCTGTCATCGTTTTATTTTTTGATGAGCAAATGATGATAGTATGATGACAGCCTCGGCATCGATAGATAAAGGTTTCGGCTCAATCCGTCATCGCTTCATCGAAATTTTCGAGCAAAAAGGATTTCATCACGGTAAAATAGCGCCCCTTCGAATCCAATAGCTGCATGGAAGCGTCCTGCCAGATTACCAATTTTTGATAGCTGAGCGTATTGTCCCTGTTTTCCAGTTTCCAGTCCCGCTTCAACAAACGCCTTAGCTGTGTCAGGTCGGTCTTTATCCGGGTCCTGTTCAATAGCTGCAGGGCATCCAAAGGGCAGAGATGTATCTCGTCCAGTTCAAACTGCTCCATAGCGCCCAGCAGAATCGTGGCCAGTTCCTTTTCCACCCTGTTCCTGTTGTTCCGTACCAATTTGTTCAGTGCCTTTGTCCGTATCTGCTGCGGGGTGAACCACATCCGTGTGCTGTGTTTGCTCGATAGCTTTCGTTGGCTCAAATAGTAGAGTAGGGCTGGTATTTCCGCTACCAGTTCATGTAGGAAGTCCGTCCGTTCTTTTTCCAGTACCGGTATCTTCAATACCCAAAAGCGGGTCTCGTTCCCGTCTATCTTTATAAAGCTGTCCTCGTTGTTGCTGCAGAGGATAAACTTGCCGAAGAACTCCACCTCCCGTTTGTCCTTGCCCTTGGCCTCCAGTTTATTGATGTTGGTCGTGCTCAGATACTTGATGCGTTCGGTAAGTTCCTCCTTGTTGAACAGTACCTCGTCTATACAGATGAGGAGCTTGTTCGCCCAGTCGGCATTGAACTGACTGCTAAAGCTGTCGTTGGTCAAGTAGGTCATATTGTTATCGAATATGGCCTTCATCCATTTTAGAAAGGTGCTCTTGCCCGTGGAGCGTTCCTTCGAGACTAAACATAGAATAGGTAATACCTGAACCGGTCTGATATAGAGCAATTGTAGGTAATCCAAACCTAATTCATAGTGCTTGCCAAAAATATGTTTCACAAAGTCCAAGGAGGCCTTACATTCCCCTTCCTTGGGGGTTACCGGCAAGGGAGAATACGTGTTATAGAACATTTTATATTCCTGGTTGAAATCGATGTGATTGGGTATACACGTAAAACCATCGTACTTGGGGACATTACCCAGAAAATCCTTGCCGTGGTCCTGGCGAATGGTCTCGATGTTCCAATGCACCAAGATTTCGTTGAAATGTCCTGCGATGGTAGGGGCCTGCACCAGTTTATAGTACGAAGTGCCTACTCGTAAATATGGTATTATTTTCATAAAAAATGTATTGACCGGCAAAGGCATGCCTTTGACTCATTGATTGTTCTATGGGCCGAATTAGATTGCCTGAACGGATTTCCGTTCGTTCTGGAGCAGCCAATGGACAATTTTCTTACGTTCAAAGAAAATCAGTTTTCCGTTGGGTTTGGAGTGCGGGATAATGCCCGCCGCGGTAAGTTTGTACAGATAGCTGCGGGAAATTCCGGTATAGTCACAGGTTTCCTCAAAGGTCAGTACCTTTTTGTTCGCTATTAGAAGTTTTTCCAAACGGTCTAGCCGTTCGAGAATTAAAAAATTGTCCATTGTTTTCCTTTTTTAGGGTTACGAAATGAACAAAAGCGCTTTTGTTTTCTTTCAATATTGTTACTGGATAAATGTATGGAAATAGGTGAATACAGGTAGGTGCTCATTTGAAAAAGTTATGCACAAATAACTGATATATAATATATTAAACCATAACACCCCAAAATATACGACCGTTACAAATCATTTATTTTATTTGGTTTCATTTGGTGTAAAATGAAATCAAAATATATATTGACCTATTGGTGCTTTTAATGAAAAAATCGGGGTTATCAACAGTTGAAAAAGTAGAATTAGGCAATTCAGATTCTCAAAAAAGCAAATTATCATCTTATTCTATCCAAAACTTATGATTTTCAATGATTAGAATAAATCAAGGGATACTTGTAAATTGTACAGTGTTACAATGATTATATTATCATTTTAAGACTGCATTGATATCATTTGTAGCGAAATGATATAAAATCAGATTCTTTTCGAAAAAAATTTACTTTATGTGCAAATTATGTGCAAATAAAAAAGGCTTCAGGAGTGTAAACTCTCTGAAGCCTTGCTAATGCTAGCTCCCCCTCTTGGGCTCGAACCAAGGACCCTCTGATTAACAGTCAGATGCTCTAACCAACTGAGCTAAGGAGGAAAATAACCCGTTTTAGTTTCCTAAAGCGGGTGCAAATATAGTAGTTTTTTGAAAGTCGCCAAACAAATAAATTATTTTTTTTATTTAAATATCGCTTTATAAACATCGTTACCGTTTGCGAACAGTAAAAGTGCTATTAAAATAAAGAATCCGGTGATTTGTGCGTACTCTAAAAACTTATCGCTTGGCTTTCTACCTGTAATCATTTCGTATAGCAAAAACATCACATGACCACCATCTAAAGCTGGTATCGGTAGAATATTCATAAATGCCAGTATAATCGATATAAAAGCAGTTGTAGCCCAAAATGCCGGCCAGTTCCAAGTATCTGGGAACATACCACCAATAGCGGCAAAACCACCCACCTCTTTATAGGCGCCAGTATCAGGATTAAAGATTTTCTTCATCCCTTTTATATAGTCTGTAAGAGTCTTAACACCTTTGTTCCATCCGGCTGGTATAGATTCTATGAAAGTGTAATCAGTAGTGTTATATTTCAAAAATCCTTGTTTCTCTGCATCAGCACCAGTCATACCAATCATTAGTCCAAGCTTAGCTTCTTCTGAAATCTTAGCATTTAAGGGCACATCTGTTCCATTACGTTTTACTATCAGGTCTATTGTCTTTCCTTTGTTAGATTCTAAAATAGGAAAAACTTGATCCTGATATTTAACTGAAGTACCTGCAATAGTCGTCAAAACATCACCGGCTTGAAAACCTACACTAGCATTTTGGGAATCTTCAGGTACTTGACTAATTACCCATGGTAATCTTGGTTTAATAAATCGAACTTGTTCCTTATTTTCTGAAATTGTTTCTATAAAATTGACAGGAATTTCCTTTTCAATTTTCTTTCCGTCACGTTCAATAGTTATATTCTCTCCATAAACCACTTCTGGCACTATGGTATTCAAAGCTTCAATTTCTTTACCATCAACGGCAAGAACCTTATCCCCTGTTTTTATTCCAAGAGCATCGCCCAATGTAGTATCGGTAACCCACACTCCGTCTTTTAAACTATCATTTGCTATATAGGTTTCACCATACGCATACGCCAAGCCAATGAAAATAACAACGGCCAAAATGAAATTTACCGTTACACCGCCTAACATAATAATTAAACGTTGCCAAGCTGGTTTGCTTCTAAACTCCCACTCCTTAGGTTCTTCTGCCATGGCTTCTTTGTCCATGCTCTCATCTATCATTCCAGATATTTTTACGTATCCGCCAAGTGGCAACCAACCAATACCATATTCGGTTTCCCCAATTTTCTTTTTGAAAAGTGAAAACTTTACATCAAAAAACAAGTAGAATTTCTCTACTCTGGTCTTAAAATATTTAGCTGGTATAAAATGCCCTAACTCATGTAGTACAATTAGTATAGAAAGGCTTAAAAAAAATTGAATCGTCTTTATTACAATGGGGCTCATCCTTATTTCCTGAAAATTAAAATCGCACAAAAGTACATTTTTACAACCGCTAAAAAAAAGAAACCCGCTGACCTAGTGGTATTTTATGAATAATTTATCAGGCGAAGCAGTAAATTTCCTTGAAAACTCGCCACCCCTAGACTATCTTTGTATAAAAAAGTATGCGTTCTTTCTTCGCTCGTTACAAACTCTTTGGAATAGTACTTTTATGCCTATCCATAGTAATTATTTATCTTTTTTATAATGCCTTACTGCCCGTAAAACTTTTACCGGTATACTCCCCTGCAATGGTAAATTCTGAATTGGTAGCCGAAGAAATTCAACATGTTAGAAAGTACCATACCATTGCCGATTTTTCTTTGACCAACCAAAACGGGGAAACCATAACTCAAGATAATTACAAGGACAAAATCTATGTTGCCGATTTCTTTTTCACTACCTGCCCCACTATTTGCCCTATTATGACCAAGAATATGGTTGACCTACAAAAAGCCCTTGGAGAACATAATGACGTAATGTTACTTTCACATTCGGTTACGCCAGAAATTGATTCGGTTGCCCAATTAAAAAAATACGCTATTGAAAAAGGCGTTGATGATAGCAACTGGAATTTGGTTACTGGTGACAAAAAACAAATATACGAACTGGCACGAAAGTCTTATTTAGCAGTAAAGACAGATGGTGATGGCGGACCATTTGATATGATCCATACAGAAAACTTCATTTTAGTAGATAAAGATAGACGTATTCGGGGTTTTTATGATGGCACAAAAAAGGAGGATATGGATAAAATTTTAGCTGATATTGAAATTCTTAAAAAATCTTACGAAAAATAAAAGCCCCCAATACAATTTGTAAAGGGGACTTTTTAAATTCTATAGCATTAGCATTTATTTACATTCTTCTGAATAAGCTTTTGCAATTTTTATCTGATCTTCTAGTGTAGATGCAAATTCACCATCTTCTATACGTTTTGCAAGTGTTGGACAACTAGCAAAATATTCTGCATTGGCTGTTTCCGCCTTTTTTTGACCCTCCATACCAAAGTAATAAGTATCCACATCGGTTAGATCTTTAAACAATTTTATACCCTCCCCTTGGTATACGCGCTCCATAAAAATGTTATTGTTTAAATTAAAACCGGTAAGACCGGCATCACCAACCTTTAACAATCCTTTTTTAGGGTTTACAGGCTCAAAAACTCTTTCTTCGATAACAATTTCTTGCACCTCTTTGCATTTTAATGAAGCATTTTTGGTTTTACCTTTTTCATTTACATAAGTAACCGTAACTCTTTTTGCAGTAGTATCACCACTTATATCAACGATATTGCCCTCTTCTTGCTCTTTAGGTGAAAAACGCATTGATATTTTACCTTCCATTTTTTCACCTCCATTTTTAACAACATAACCCGGTGCTTTCGTAATATTGTTTGCCTCTGCCGCTTTATTACTGGCAATTGTAGCCAAAATTGGATCAGGAGTATAGCCTTCTGAGTAGATACGTTCACCGCTATTCTCATCATAATTTAAGGTGTAGGCTTCATAATGCTTGTTATATGCATTTCTTTTTCCTTTTGTTACCCACTTCTTTTCTTCTGTTTCCAAAGCCATTTTCATGTACTTTGATGCCCCTTCAAAATCTTCTTGCATTAAAGCTACATTATAAAGGTTTATCAATAATCCCCATCCTACTTTTTTACCGGATTTGCTTGATAGGTCATAGTTGGCTAATTTTTCTTCCCAATAGGTTCTGAACGATTGTAATTGTTCTTTACCTGCTCTTAACTGATCAATATTCGTAAAGGCAGCAGACATTTCTTTAAAAGCCATCACCTTTGCTTTGGTCTCATCTTCTAATCCCTCGGTTTTTTTATCCTTTATATAGTAGAACTTTTCGAATTCGGCATTTGCCCTAATATCATAATCGTTATACAGTATCGGCACCAATTTTTTAGTCAAAAAATTATCACCAAGGCTCTCTTTTAGATATTCTTGCACCAAATACGGCGTTCCTTTAGCTTGATCATTATCATTGGTTACCAAGTACTTTTCTTCTTCATCGAATTTAAAGGTAATAACCTCAGGAATGACTTTACCTTGAGAATCTGCGGTAGGGAGAATAGGTATGCTATTGTAATGAACACTTTCCCCGTTATACATGGTAAGAATATTTATGTCTGCACTTTTCTTTGGAACAATAGAAACAGTATAAGTTTCATTTGCCTTACTACGTGCAATGGTTAAATCTAAATCCTTAACGGTTAATCCGCTTAAGGCAAATAGAAAATCTGGCGTACCGGTATCTGACGAAAACCTTGTAAAGTCTTGAAACTGCAATGCATTTTTATACTCCTCTTCCGTAAAAGGTAAAACGGCGTTAGTCCTGTTTGCAAAAGCGCCCATATATGTAATATCATTTTTGGGAACTGGTTTTTTTGCATAACTAGGTACAGCCACTTTAATAATCTTGCTTTTGGTTGATTGAGCAAAAATGGACACCGTTCCAAAAAGGAACAATACTAGTAATGGTTTTTTCATAATGGTTTGTTTATATAATTAATTTAGTTGATTACTCTTTTTCTAGTATTATGAATTTCTAGATAGTTTGCGCTATAACTTTCATTGAAACCCATAGTAGAATCGAACAGTAACGATTGATTTTCTTTTCGACGCATTGCCTTACCCAACTGCTCATTGACCATCATTGTAAACCTAGCTTTATCTGTATAGGTAAGTGCCAAATTATAATGATAGTGCACCTTGCCAAAATCTTCGCGTAGTGTGTATAGACTTGCTAAATTGGCATGAACATAAAAACGATATGATTCGTGGTTTTTATAGTCATCAGAAGATCTTAAATCTATAAAAATGGTGGTCAATTCCTCCAGCTCTTTATTAAAGGCATCACGGTTTAAGATATCCTTGTCTAGATTTTCTAGTTTTTTGATTCTTTTTTCAATGACCTTTGTTTCTTCTCCGGTAATTAATTTCTTTGATTTTGAAATTCCGTAAAACTTGATGAAATCTTGGGTAAAACTTAAATCAACCAAATCTTTAGAAAACTGGTGAAAGGAAGATATGATTGCCGGTAACACTTGATCGTTTAAGGTCAAAGCCAATTCGTTAGCTTTATTGGTAGCTATGATATGAACATCTTCTCCCGATAATTCAGATGTAAAAGTGCTGATTGTTTCATTATACTGTAACGTATCGCTAATTATTACATCATTTTTATGTAAAACCGATAGACGAACTTGGTAGGCAGTATTTATATTATAGACACCGTTTTCACCCGTATACTCATGATACAGCTCTACATCATCCATTTCCATTTTTAATAAAAACCCATTCTCGAAAGGAATTTCAGGTTTATGATATTTACTAAAAGCAAATAGCTTTGGAACCAACGGATTGTTAATTGCACTATAACCCGCGTTACGAATCTTTAAATCGCTAAGCCTTAGCTTATCGCCTCTATAATCGTAGGTAATGATCGATCTTTTATTTACACTTGTAGACACCATACACTTCACAGCCATTTGGCAAAGGATGGGATGGATAGTTGAATTGCCTTATTTTTAGATAAAAACTATTTGGTTTTTGCCCTGAACATACGCTTGTATAGAGCAGAAGAAATAATATTGAGAACTTCAGTAAATTATTAATGTTGATGGAATTATATAGTTAGTTACTAAAAACTAACGGTATATTTTTGAATATATTTTAATTCTAAAAGGGGATGCAGTGTAGGTATTACAAACTAGGCTGCAGCTTGCAAATTAGGAGTTAATTATTCTAAAAAGTATATGGGATAATATTTTTTCCATTACTTTTGCCTTACTTATAATGAATCTAAATAAAGTTTGGAAACTACCGTCGCACATTTAAAGAGAGGTCAAAAAGGAATCATAAAAGAATTTACGCAAGACCTATTGCCGATCAAGCTTCTTGAAATGGGTTGTTTACCAGGTAATGAAGTAGAATTGGTTCAGGTAGCTCCGTTAAAAGATCCTATTTACATCAACGTAAATGGTTCACATATTGCCATTAGAAGAGATATGGCTATTCATATAGCACTTGAAATTATAGAAGACAATGCGGTTATATGAGCAAACAAATCAATGTAGCCCTAATAGGCAACCCTAACACCGGTAAAACATCGGTATTCAATCAACTTACAGGATTAAATCAAAAAGTAGGTAATTACCCGGGCATTACCGTTGAAAAAAAAGAAGGTATCTGCAAGTTGCCCCGTGGTGTAAAAGCACATATTTTAGATTTACCGGGTACCTACAGTTTAAACACCACTTCTTTAGACGAGAGTGTTGCCGTAGAACTGTTGCTCAATAAAAATGACAAAGACCATCCAGATGTTGCCATTGTAGTATCTGATGTAGAAAACCTAAAAAGAAACCTACTTCTTTTTACCCAGATTAAAGATTTAAAGATCCCTACCATTTTGGTCATCAACATGGCCGATCGTATGGATCGTAAAGGAATTACCATAGACATAGATCTGTTAGAGCAAAAACTGAATTCTAAAATTGCTCTGGTAAGTACAAGAAAGGAAACCGGTATTGACAGATTAAAAGAGTTAATTGCCGATTACAAGAACCTAAAGAAGACACAAAACGTTGATATATCTATAATTGCCCCAGATTATTTTGAACAGCTTAAAGAAGCTTTTCCAAAAGAAGATATTTATAAACTATGGTTGGTCATTACCCAAGATGTCAACTTTATGCCATTGAAGAAAACGCTTTTTAAAGACACTTCTTCCTTTAGCACCAAATCTAAATCTGAGCTTAAGCGTTTACAGCAAAAAGAAACCATTTTGCGCTATCAGTTTATCAATGGTATATTAAAGGAAACATACAAAGTTGATGTAAATGCGGCTAAAGGATTTAGGGCTACTTTAGATAAAGTTCTAACCCATAAAGTATTTGGCTACGCGATTTTCTTTTTGATACTGCTAATGATCTTTCAGGCCATTTACGGTTGGAGCGAATACCCAATGGACATGATCGATGGCTTTTTTGCCTCTGCTACAGAGTGGGTAAAAAACACGTTGCCGCCAGGCGTATTTACCAATCTTATAGCTGAAGGTATTTTGGCAGGTATTGGCGGTATAGTCATATTTATACCACAAATAGCATTCTTATTCTTATTTATAGCCCTGTTGGAGGAAACCGGCTATATGAGCAGGGTGGTGTTTTTAATGGACAAGATTATGCGCCCGTTTGGGTTAAGTGGCAAAAGTGTAGTTCCGCTAATATCAGGTACAGCTTGTGCCATACCGGCGGTAATGGCGACCAGAACTATAGAAAACTGGAAAGAAAGATTAATTACTATTCTAGTAACACCTTTTACAACGTGTTCAGCAAGGCTACCAGTTTACCTCATCATCATTGCTTTGGTTATACCAGAAGGCAGTTTTTTAGGATTAAGCTACAAAGCCTTAACACTAATGCTTTTGTATTTAATGGGCTTTGGAGCGGCAATACTATCTGCCATGATCCTAAATAAAATACTACAAATAAAAAGTAGGTCTTTCTTTGTGGTAGAAATGCCCAATTATAAATTGCCACTAGTGAAGAACGTTGTTTATACCGTACTAGAAAAGACAAAAAGTTTTGTCTTTGGTGCTGGTAAAATTATTTTGGCAATCTCTATTGTTCTTTGGTTTTTAGGCTCCAACGGATTCTCTTATGAATTCAAAAATGCCGAAACAATAGTAGCTCAAAGAATTGAAGAAAAAGGATATAGCGCCAACAGTGAGGTTTATTTTGAAAACCAATTAGAAGAGCAAGAAAACACGCTTACAAACCAAGAAGAGGCTTTACAACAGCAAGAACTACAAAAAAGAGCTCTTAGCCAAGAGATTGCCAGTTACAAGTTGGAACATTCTTATATGGGCTATATGGGTAAAGCAATAGAGCCAATAGTAAGACCTTTAGGTTATGATTGGAAAATTGGTATAGCCGTACTGACCTCTTTCGCCGCTAGAGAAGTTTTTGTAGGTACATTGGCTACCATTTATAGCGTTGGTAATGATGAAGAAGAGACCATAAAAAATAGAATGGAAGCAGAGGTTGACCCCAAAACTAAAAAACCGATTTTTAATTTGGCTTCCGGTATTTCGTTATTATTATTTTATGCATTCGCCATGCAATGTATGAGTACCTTGGCGGTCGTAAAAAGAGAGACCAATTCATGGAAATGGCCTACCGGTCAGCTAGTATTCATGAGTCTTTTTGCTTATATTGTAGCATTAATAGCATATCAAATATTAAAATAGAATGGATATTATACAACACATATTGGTTTACATAACTCTAACTATTTCCGTGGGATATTTGGTAAATAAATTCCTGATTCCCAAGTCCCTTTGGTCTAACAAAAAGAGTACCTCTAAAGCTTGTGGCCAAAATGATTGTGGCTGTCATTAAATTCCGTTTCTAAGTTAAAAAAGATGCAAAAGACTCATAACAGTTTCTAAAACTGTAACGTTTCTTGGTTTTGTTCGTTTAGATTGCGTAAAACTAATCTAATACCATGAGCACTAAACCAATTCTCATTACATTTTTTACAGTTTTAATTTTCAATGTATTACCAATTAGCGCACAAAATTTAAGTGCTTTTGTGTTGGATAGTATTACACAGCAACCAATACCCTATGCCACGGTTCAACTAAAAGAAAAAGGGGTCATTACCAATGAAGACGGAAATTTCAATTTTATATTGAATGAAACCATACAACCATCAGATTCACTTATAATATCTTCCATGGGCTATGAAACCTTGTCTAAGCCCATTTCCGAATTTAACAGCACCAAAATATTACTGGTACCAAAAGCTATTGAACTAAGAGAGGTAATAGTATCCAACAAAAATTATTCAGCAGAAGAAATTATGGATTTTGTAGTTGATAATTTGGATAAAAATTACAACTACGACCTAGCCAAAAAGAGATTGTTTCATAGATCATCTCATTTTGATAGATGGATAAAAAGTGACTTTAAAGTAAAGAAATCATCCATAGATATACTGAACCAGAAATTTTTAGATAGCGTCATAACTACGGTACCTAAAGATAACAGCTATTATTCTGAAATCGTAGGGGACCTATATGGCAACCCAAGCAAAGAACTATTGAAATTAAATCTATTAAAAGCTTCTAAACTTTTTGATAAAAGTAAGGAACTGGACGCCGAAAAACTCGAAGAAAAATTCAATGAAATACTTCGTGATAATGTAAAAGAAGGGTCTTACTTTAAAATAAAATCTGGATTGTTCGGTACGAAAATAGACGCCGAAGAGGTTAGCGAATTTTTAGAAGAAGATGTTGATTCTACCGATGTGGCCGCTGCAAATGAACAGTTAGAGAAAAAGAAAAAAGACAAAGAGGAACAACAGAAAAATTATGCCAGCTGGAAAAAAAATCAACTGAACAACATATTCAATAACATACCTACACAACAGGATAATGATTTAAACTTTATTCTAAAATCTAGAAAATACGATTATACATTACAAGAATTTACCTATCTAGGCAATGATGCCGTTTATGTAATTACGTTCACGCCAGACGGATCGGCAGATTTTGAAGGTACCTTATATATCAATGCCGATGATTTTGCCGTATTACAAGTAGACTATAGTAATGTTAAGCCGGTAAAAAAGTTCAAGCTTTTGGGCATTTCAACAAATACCTATTTATCTAAAGGAAAAATTATATATCAAAAAGGTACAGATGGTAAATACGGATTACGTTATTACGAATCTGAAGTTGGTGAACGTATAGGAGTGAGAAGACCGTTAAAAATCATTGAAAAAAACAAGATTGTAAAAGGCAAGAACAAGCAAAATGAATTATCTGGAGATATGGATTTTGTTTTTATAAACGTAGCAAAAAATGAATTGATCGTATTTGAATCTGAAAAAATAGCCCAGGGCACTTTCGATGATTTTACAGAAAACAATGCCGTATCACCTACATATATGCCTTCATACGATCCCACATTTTGGGAAGGATATGCCATAATGGAACCCAATACGGCAATTAAAGAATTTAAATCAACTTCAATTGATTAATTAAATGTAGTTTTTAATAAAACTATAGAGTAAAAGACCCCAACCAACAACCAGAAAGAGTCCGCCAAGCGGAGTTACAGGTCCTAACAACTTTATTTTATTTCCTTTGGATGCAGATATGCACAGACCGTAAATACTAAACGAGAAAAGTACAGTGCCAATAATAAAACAATAGATAATAGCTTTTTCTAAACCAGTTTCTAGATTAAGGTTAAAGCTCAACATCAATATCAAAAGTGCATGGTACATTTGATATTTTACTCCCGTTTCAAAACTATTAAGCTGATCTGCTGTAAACCTTTTCTTTAATAAATGGGCACCAAAGGCCCCGAAAACCACCGCTAACAATCCAAATAAAGCTCCAACTAATTGCGCTACAAGTACCATGTTAAATAAAATTTTAGTATCTAAAAAAAACCCTTAATTAATTTCTATCCTAATTTCGGTATATGAATTAACACTAAAGGCACAATCGTCAAATTTTGGTGGACCAAAAGTTCTCATTTTTGCATTAGAAAAGGCTACCTTTTCCTTTGGTATGCCCAAAAGGTTAGTATCTAACTTTTCGTTATTATTTTCATCATGAAAAATGGCTATGGCATATTTCCCTTCGGGTAAATTATTTATTGAAAAATCTACCTTACCCATTGAAGCCTTCTCTTTTCCAGAGATATATACGCTATCGTCCTTAAGAAAATTGTCTGCTGTTTTGTAAACTGCAAAACAAACATTCCCAGCATTAGATTGTACCCCATATACTGTTACGGCTACTTTATGCTGTGCATATGACCAAAAGTTTCCTAATAATAAAATAACTACACAAAATAAAAATCTATGCTTCAAATTATACAGTTTTTAATTTGGTGTTATTTGGGTGTTTAACTTTCTATCTAATGTATAATATAAATCTAGGGTTTTTAAAGAGTCTTTTAAGTTTAAATAAACCTTTTGTGAATCTTTATACACAATTTTTATTTTTTGTTGATGAATATTATCGGAAAATACATAAACCTTTTTATTTGTAAGTGAATCTTTAAATTCTCTAAAAACACCTTTTTCCTTCTCTAGCGCAGAAAACCCATGTAACCTTTCCATAGGCGGAATGCTAGGCACTAACTTCAAACTATCTATTTTAATATATGATATTTTGGTAGTATAAAAACCAGAATATATTTGTATTTGATTTGATTTAACACTTAACCAATTTTTATAGTGGAGTGTTAATACAGACAAACAAACTATAAAAGTTATCACTAGCAAAAAATTCCAGAACCAATGTGTTTTTCTCACAGTCATGTCTCAAAAAATAAAATAGCCAAAATGGGTGTAAAAGATTTTTCTTTACAACGTAAATTTAACCATCAATAACCATAACTGATATTTATAAAAAAAATTATACAGTGAATGTATTAGGAAAATTAATTATGGTTAGGTATTATTCAAACTTATAATTAATACCTAATTGAAAAACATTGGAATAAAAATTATCTATTGTATAAAATTCATATGCTCCTTTAAAAGTAAAATAATCTGTAAATCGATAGATAATCGAGCCTGTATACCTTTCAAAATCAGGTCTTTTATCCTCAGCAAAGAGGCTAAAATCGGCTATCAACTTAATTTTAGAAGTGCTATTACCTATCGTAAATAATATACCAGCACCGCCGAACATTCGCTCTTCGGCCATCCAATAAGGGTAACCAGAACGACGATTTAATGTACCTCTACCAATAGCACCTTCAATATATGGGTTCAATTTTAACTTTTTAGTACTTATCAAGTTATACTCATACCTTCCAACAAAAGTTGCATCTGCCCCTGAATCTGTGTAATAATTTGCTTCCAATGCTAATATTTGTTTAAACAAATTACTAAGTGGTATTTCTTTATACACATTCAACAGAGTTCTATAAATATTTAGCTCATAACCAGGTCCTGATTGTACCGGAAAAATATCCACTTGATAGGCAGAATAATTCGTTCCTTTAGTTTTATTATACCCAATACCTGCTTGAAAATAAAGCTCATTATCGTTATCTTTCTCTATTCGCCCTTTAAATAAGTAATTACTATTCTCTCCTGGGTTTAATTTATATCTATACCCCAAGCCAATTAAATCTTTATTTACATTACTGGCAAATCTGGGTTTTACATTAATAGTATACATAGAAGAATGTGAAAAAGAGAATCTATGCACATTTCCTTTTTGATTATAAAACTCATAATACCCAATAAAGGATGACATTGTAGGGTCTAGTTTATCATTAATACTATTATAATCCGCCCCCAAACTAGCACCTTGAAACTGTCTCTTATTTTTTTCTATTAACAACACCGTAGATGGATCCAATATATCCAAATACAGTTTAGAGATTTCTAATTGTTGTTTTAATTCCATCTCTTTGACTTCGTTATTTATTGCCAGTATTAATTTTGGATCAACTTCCTGAGGGGGAATAGAAAATGCAATTCTAATAGCCTGTGTTATTTTACCATCATACAGATATAAGGTGGACATGTAATTTTTTATCTCATAGTCGTTGCTATGTTCTTGCATATATTCGTTATAATAGTTGGTAAGGCTTTGCATCTGTCCCAATTCAAAAAGCCAGGTCATTTTATTTTTAATATCTATTTCTGTAGCACATTTAGACCAAGCCACAGCGTTCCTATAGTTTTCCAAATCGCCAAAAACCTTCGTAATTTTATTAGCATATTTTACTAAATCTTCTCTACATGCTGGTACTCCTCTAAGCTCTTGACTAGCTTTTCTCTCATCATTCGCTAGTAATAAACCAATGTAATATGAGAAATTAGATTGCTTATATTTTATAAAATCTTTAGAATTTACGGTCCAATATTCTATAGTTTCATTCGAAATTTCTAAACTGCACTTCTGCCAATGTAACGCTTTTTCAAAAATTAAAGCATCTGCGTAAGTCCATGCAATACTAGTAGCTAATTCTTTATCGTAAATGCTACATGGTTCTATTTGGTTTAATTCCTCTATTAAATTATTCGCCTTGGAATAGATTAAGTGCTCCAAGTAACGTTCAGTATTTTCAGAAGTAGGGGACAATTCCGATAACTTCTTTAATACTTTAGAAATATTTTCACTATTATCTAACGTATTAAAATGATTATAATATTCTTTTAAACATACTACATTAGTTGTATTATGTTTTAGTTGCCTATTCATCCACAAACGCCTTACTTCAGTAGTAGGATAACCTACAATAAGATTTAGATTATGAGCTAAAAATGCTATTTTTTCATTTGAATTTTTTTGATAATAAGTATCTAATGTTTTCCAAAACAAATCTTCTTTACCTTGCCAAACCATGTATTGAGCATAATCCATTAATATTTGACTACTTGCCATAGGGTTAACCTTTAGATAATTTTCTATTAACTGTGTTGCCTGAGGTAAATTATCATTAGCCACATATCTTTTTAACCTATCACCAAAAGACATTAAGGAAGCCTGTAAATCATAAAAAATATCTCTTTCTTTGTTTACTTTTGCTATTATATTAGTGACATTATTTTGTTGAGTTGGATTCAAATTTAACACCGCCAGCGAAGGGTTTTTAGTTTCCAAAGAGAAAAGGTATCCATCTAAATACGGCACCTTTTTATATCTTATATTTTGCTCGTATAACAAATCACTAATTTTCTGATCATTTACTTTATCAACATACATTAACCAATAGTACAATCCATTTTTATTTCTACTGTTAAAACTTTCGACCTCATATATATCTTCTTGAATGGTATGGGCATATTCAGCGTAACGCCAGTTTATAGTTTCATATGATCCATCTGTGGCATTTAAAAAACGAGTAAATGGATGTCTAGCCTCATAATCTATTAAATAGTCTTCAAAAACTTCTAGCAATCCCTTTTCTGATGAAGAAGAGTACCAGTTTAGATTATGTTTATTTCTATATTCAAAGTGTCCACTAGTTGTAGCATTGGACTCATCTGGAATTTGATAAACATCATCGGGGTGTACAAAGTGCGTCCAAATGCCTGTATAGATATACATAGATTCTATAGCCCACTCAGAAGCAGCTTCTATATTATATCCACTGCTAATTCTTGGGTAATCAAAAAAGTGACTATTAAGTGGATCTGGATCAAACTCTCTTCCACCACCTTCACTTACTTTACCTAAATAAGTACTTTGCATAAAACGTAATGATGGCATTCCTTCATGCAATTTCTGTAATCCAACACTATCTATATAATTACTTGGTGGCACATAAGAAATAGGTAGGTTTTCAAATCCTAGCACCTTCCATTTTTTTTCAGCAGCATTTAAGGCCGTAATAATATAATTAGGGTTTTTCCAATCAACCTTTAATAGTGATACGTGATTGTAGCCGTGAAAACCTAATTCATGACCACTATTTAATATATTCTTACCTAACCAACCACTACTACTTTCCTCACCTTCATTGGTGATTATTCTGTTCTGATCCCATTCCAAAAACCCGAACGGTGGGTAAACATTACTATTATAATCGAAGGTTACATAGGCAGTATACTTCATTCTATGTCTTTTAGCCAGTTTTTTCATGTCTGGCCACCAAACATCTTTCACATATTCAGAAATACTTAAATCCATTTCGGATTTAATGGGTTCTTTATAAATATTATATGTTGGGGATGGGTAATCATCTAAAAAAATTGTGGCCACATTTGCAACTGGGTAAGGCACCCCCTCCAAACCATATATTAGACTAGAAAACAAAAAGCCACGCATGTTTTTTAATAGGTTGAAGGAAGTGTTTATTAATATTACCTTACCATCACCAACCTTATTTTCTAATAAAACTGGATAATCTTTATCATTTGCAGCAGAAACTAAAACATGAATATTATCTTTAAAATTATCTTTATCTAGCCCAATAAATGGGTCTACATAATCGTGGACTAATCCCATTTTATCAGGAAAAACAGGTTTATTAAAATAAAAGCCTTTTGCGGTAGTATTAGTTTCCAATTTAGCTTCTGGTTTTAAACCCATTAAAAAAGCCATTCTTGGGTCTCTTACCATTTTAGGAATATGTAATATACCTCCTTTAGCAACGAAATTAGTGATACTATCTATACTAGCATCCGTCAAGCCAATAGTTTGTTGTAAGCTTAATACCTTTATAGTTTTTGGAATTTGTGGATTTAGATTAAAACCGTCTACCAAATTAGTCTTATATGGTATTTTAGTGTACTCAAGGGTTTTCTTTAAATTTTCAATTTCTAGAAAATTAGATTGTACTTTAGCATCAATTACTACTAGAACTATAGGAGACTCTGAACTGATTTTAGGCAAATTAAACTTAGAATTAAACCTATATAAGTCATTTTGACATCCAACTAAAAAAAGTACTAATGAACTGTACTTTAAAAATTTTACAAAAAACCTTTTTTTCATAAACTAAAAATAAGCTCATCCATCTTGGAGGCATTTTCTTTATTGACAATTTGATACACCGTTAAGCCTTTATCTTGGTAGAATATAGTAACCTTCCTACCTCTTTTTTTAAGTGTAGCCAAAACATCTGCTATAGGCTGCTTTAATCGTTTCGGGGTATTTATAAATTCTGATCTGCCAACAGTTTCTTTTTTAGTGACAAAAACAAAAACATTACTTGGCAAAACCACTTCGGGATGCTCTTTTATATATTCTTCATCATCTTTATAGTTACAATAGTGTAAATCATTTTTCAAGTAATTTCTCACAAACAAATCATAAGCAATAAAACTATGTTCGCTCTTACTAATTTTATAACCATAATTAGCGTTTACTACAGCATAAGAAAATGGAAGATATTCATTGGATAACTCATTATATGCCATTAGAACTCCTGTTTTTAATGGTTCTTTTTGTTCAAATTCTTTTGAAATAAATCCGTTATATTTTATTGCAAAAACTACTAGAAAAATACAAGTAATAGGCGTAATTAAATTTCTAACTTGTTTATTTCTAGGTAATAAAAATTTTAGATACTCCCGTATTACTCCAAGAAGAATCCCAAAATTAATAATTATCATTGGGGTTAATACTTGATAAAACATATCCATATCGATCCATTCCCATTGAATATATCTTAGCAATAAAAACGCATTGAAAACAAGGGCATAGATAAGTAATGCCTCCCATTTTCTATTATTTTTAATATATAGAGGAACAATTAAAGGAAATACAAAAATACCTTGTAGCGTATAAAAATTTAATACCTCAGGTAAGGATACTATCAACTGAGGAAAATAGGTATAAATATCTACGATAATTAAATTTTCTCTCAAGATGTTTATAAAGGGCTTATTAGCCACCCACCCCATAGTAATATAAAGCACAAACAAAACACCAATTGCAATAAGATATGCCAAAACACTCCATCGAACATAGCCTACAATATTACGACGACAAGTAAAATAGGATACTACAAAAAATATAGGCAAGAGCCAAACAAACACAAAGAGGTTTGTTAGTGCCGTAGCAAAATATAAAACTGTCAAAAAGAATAAAAACCTTTTTTTATCAGTGGTTAACAACTTTGGTTTTAATGTATAAATTGTAGCTGGAAATACAAAACAAAGCGCTAAATAAACTGGGTTGTGCTCCAACAACAAATTGATATTCATTGGTAAAAATCTATAGAAAAAACCAAAAATCAACAAAGCTATAGACGGCGCAGTAAATTTAGATTTCGATAATTGCATAATAACCCAATATAAGACCATAGACAATGCAAAAGTCTCTAACAAGCCAAATGAATGAAGTGCCATTTCTTCGCTTATGTTTAATATTTTGGAATAAAAATTAACTGCAATTTGTTCTCCTGGAACAGCTAAATTATCACTAAACCATTGGTTATTATTTATAAGCTTTACGGCATTTAATTTATTTAGCCACAAACCAGAAAGTACCCACAAGTCATTTTTCAGAAACTGATATCTAGAGAACATGGTAGCAAATGCACAAAATACAGATGCAAACAATACATAATTTATCCTTTTAGGGAGAAGTAACTCTTTTAAATTCTTTAAAATCTTCTTATAACTCCATTTTTTTTCTACAAAACGAAAGACTTGAATTAAAGTTGCAACCCTTTTTTTTGCCAATGTACCATTAACCTTATGTATTTTTCTAATTTCAAGGTATTGCCATATAAAAAACAATAGCGATAAAATAAGAATAGCAAGGGAATCATACACTTTAATTAATATCAAAATAAACAATAACACTAGTGTAAAACTTCCTGCTAATGCACCACGTTTAATAACATAATCGAGATTATAGTTTCTAAGCTTTTGTCTTGTAACAACTTGGTGTAGAAAGAAAAAGCAAAGCACTACCAACATTAATCTAAATGGCCCCAATAAAACAACATCTATGTTAAAAATATTAATCATTAGTAACCTCTTGTAAATTTATGTTACTGATATAATATGGTACACCCAATTTTTGTAGTTTCTTGGCGATTACCTTTTTCATTTTAGGTGTATTTGCATATTCCATCACATAAACTTCTTTTGCTGTTTTAGATAGCGTTTCTTTTATGTGTTTCTGCATTATCTTTAAGCTTATTTCATCTCTATAACCATAGGTATTTGTAGTAAAATCATATAGGCTAAATAGAGACTCGAGCAAAACAGCATCAGTACTATTCACCAACTTATCATTAAGGAAAAAACCAGAATTTTGAACTAAAAAAAGGTCACTATTATTCTTCTTAAGATGTTTAATCATGCAAACCAATTCGTTTTCAGCACCTTTTAACTTGCCCCATTCAGATACATTATCTAGATTATCTAAAAACAAACCATTAAACCCTTTACTTAAAATATCATTAGCCATACCAGCCACTATTTGCCTTGCCTGTTTTTCTCTTATATTTATATAACAACTACCCCATACTTGATTACTACCAAAAACATATGGAAGCAGGCTTTCGTA
>Ga0207897_100063_pt1 | contig 60578 bp, 43 predicted proteins | sample LinPmetageLP42_FD_184054 | JGI IMG/M metagenome (GOLD analysis project Ga0207897, IMG submission 184054) | Marine viral communities from the Pacific Ocean - LP-42 (SPAdes) | ecosystem: Environmental > Aquatic > Marine > Oceanic | place: Pacific Ocean | collected 2010-08-27
AACTCTATTGATAAAGAACATACTTTTAACTTGATTTACCTATCGCTTGACCAATTACTTGACCGCACCGATGACTTGAATCATCAGCTGACTAAAATTTTATAATCGCATCCAATTTTTTAAGATTAATGAGCCATTTATGAGTACCCCGTTTAACGATGTCGCCGCTGAACATGCCTTGTTCAATACCAAATCTCGTCAGAAAATTCAGCAAACTGAGTTTATGATGTCAGCACCTACTTTTCGTCTCTGTCCGCCTGATATGGGATTGGAAGTCGCTTTTGCAGGTCGCTCAAACGCTGGCAAATCATCAGCCATCAACGCCTTAACCAATCAGCGTCAATTGGCTCGCTCGTCTAAGACACCTGGACGCACGCAGATGATTAACTTTTTTAGTATCGGTGATACTGACAGACGTTTGGTCGATTTGCCTGGTTACGGCTATGCCGCTGTTCCGCTAGAGATGAAAAAAGAATGGCAAGTTGAGCTAGAAGAATACTTGGTATCACGCTCAAGCCTTGCAGGTCTGGTTCTGATGACAGATATTCGCCATCCGCTTAAGTTTTTTGATGAGCAAATGCTACACTGGGCAAACGATGGTGAGCTGCCAGTACATATTCTGCTGACTAAAGCAGATAAGCTGAAGTACGGTGCTTCTAAGAACGCCCTTCTTGAGACTCGTAAACGCCTGAAAAAACTGGGCTTAAACTGTACCATTCAGTTGTTTTCGGCGCTCAGAAAAGAAGGTCTCGATGAGTTGGCTGGGATAATGGGCAACTGGTATGAGTATCAGCTTGATGCAGACAAAATCATTGAGTCTTCTTTTGCATTGCTAGAAGGTGCTGAATTAGAAGATGCTATTGAAAAAGAAAGCGGTGAAAAAGAAAGCGTTGATAAAGAAAACAAATAGATATCGTTGTCTTTAGCAAAAAAGGGTTTATCGCTATTACGATAAACCCTTTTTTATTACCTGCTTAGTAACTCATTATTATCATCGTTATGTTATAAAAACAATAAGAATTATAAAAGTAGCTCTACCCGCATAACAAGTCTACTAGCGCTTGTGGAGTATCAACTTGATAGGTTGGATTTTGTGCAGCAAGCTCTGCACTCGTTGCCGTACCATAGTTCACCGCTATACTGGTCATGCCTAATGCTGTTGCCATTTGAATGTCATAGATACTGTCACCGATAAACACAGCATCAGAAACCTGCTGCTGCGTATAATCCAAGATATCGGTCAACATCTGCGGATCAGGTTTTGAGCCTGACTCATCAGCACAACGCGTAATCGCAAAGTAATCATGGCTATCGGAGGCATCTAATACACGATCTAGCCCTTTTCTTTTTTTGCCAGTTGCTACGGCGAGCGTTTTTCCCTGCTGCTGCAAAGTTTGCAACATATGCTCTATCGGTTCAAATAGCGGCGTACTATGACTATTGGCAATATAGTACTCTGCATAGGTTTGCTGAATCTCAAGCAACTGCGTATCGTTTGCCTGCGGATATAAAATCTTAATCCCATTCATTAAGCTCAGACCAATGATATCTTTTACGGCTTTATCAGTCGTCTCAAACCCATGTGCCTCCCCAGCCACATGCATAGAATCAACGATTAGACCGATTGAATCCATTAGCGTGCCGTCCCAATCAAAAATAATCAATGTCTTATCAGACAACCGATGTTCTGCTAATGGTTGAGCATTTATAACACGCTCTGAAGTTGTAGCTGGTTTGGTCATGGAGTCACCTTAATGAATATCAATAATAAATAGCAGATACTAAAACGTCACGGTGGCTTATTCGCAAAAATAAGATATCGTGACGTTTAGGGAAATACAAAAATAGTTGGGCTTAAAAATTTATTCTGAAAAACTATTCAGGTAGTTTCGTTGCTTCTGGTAGCCAATCTGCCATATCGTCTGGCAATGGCGCAGTAATGGTCTTGTAGCCTGGAATATCTAAGCGCCATGCATGTAGACACAGACGATGGACACCTGATTTATCATGGACGTTATATTTGTCATCACCCAAAATGGCATGACCGATATGTGCCAAATGCACACGGATTTGATGAGTGCGACCCGTCAATGGCTTGGCTTCAATTAAGCTGACTGGCTGACTATTAATCATAAAGCGATCATGGACAATGATATCAGTCTGGCTTTCTTTCGCTTGTGGATCTTGGCTATCTACTTTTACTCGGCGCTCACCACTGGCAAGTGTATAACGTAGCAATGGCGCATTGATACGCTGCTCATTAAGCGCAGGTTGTCCTTTGGCTAGACATAGATAGTGCTTTTGAATGGTCTTGTCTACCAAATGCTGCTGCAACACTTTGAGCGTTGAGCGTTTTTTGGAAATCATCAGCAGCCCTGATGTGTCTTTATCGATGCGATGGATCAGCTCTAGATATTTTTTACCCGTCACTTCACGCATGGCTTCGATAACCCCAAAGTCCAAGCCGCTGCCGCCATGCACAGCGATACCAGAGGGTTTATTTAGCACTAGCAAACCGTCATCTTCATAGACCACACGAGCCAGTAAGCTTTTGGCGAACTCGGTACTAATAATTGGTTTTTCGCGCGTTGCTAGCTCTACAGGGGCAATACGTACCACGTCTTCACGCTGCACTCTATCGTGTGCTTTGCAGCGCTTATTATTGACGCGTATCTCATCTGAGCGAATCATTTTGTAGATATGTGATTTTGGCAAACCTTTTAAACGGTTTAACAAAAAGTTATCCAAACGCTGATCGTGTTGATGGCGCGTTACTTCGAGGTAGTTCACCTTACCGAAGTTGCTAATCTCATCGTCAGCGCTTTGTGGGCGTGTTTTGCTATTAAAAATAGCAGGGGCTTCATGGGTAGTAGCGTCGTCAGTCATTTTTGAGTTTGTCATTTTTAGTTAGGTATTTACACAAAGATTTGCTATAGTTTAGCATGTTGAGCGACAATTAAGCAGAGGCGACAGCAATAATCATTGTTGTTACAAATAGTTGACCACCGTTTTATTGCTTGTCAGTTTTCTACTACTCGCCAGTAAAGAGGTTGACACTATTTATCCTGCTGACCTGACACGTTTCATCTGATTTTAGGGCGCGTTATTTATTTAGAGGTACTACTTACCAAATATAGCCCTACAAATTAAAAATACTGTACTGAATGTTATTCGGTACCATAAAATAAATAGTGACACTAAATACCATCGCGTTAATAACGCTGATAATAAATCAGCTTATTAACCGATTACAACACAACACTGACTCACTAATTGCATGACAACGACCGTACTCGATAACCAATCATTATTTAATGACTATTTATCTGATGGTTCTTTATGCCAGCATAGTTGAGCAAGTATGGGTAGTTTAGCGTTAGGATCGAAAAGTATATCGATAGCTGCCTAAGTATTGGTGGTCAAACAGATGACGATAACAATGTAAATACGATACCACGCTGACAAGCTGGTCCATTACTCTGTTTGCCAAGTACGCCCCGCTGATAACAAAAGCTGCGACAACTAACCTTGAGACACCCAAGATATTATTGACGTTATACAAAGAACGATAAACAAAGAGTAACCAATTGCTTCGCCTGAATAAACAACCGCTGAATGACGCCACTATATAGTAGCAATCATGACCGCGATATTATTGTTAGACTTTGATGGATGAATGGCAACAGCACCACGCCTTTTTAATATCAGTATTTTTTAGAACTGTAACTGACCCTCGCCCACGCTTACAACGTGCGCTGAAATCACTACCAATAGAACGTACTGAGAATAAGAGCGCTTTGACTCGCTGACCCAATCATATATGTACCAAGTTTACTGATGATAAAATATAAGTACCATAGCCTTACACCCTATATTACTGATATTAACGTGAGCACTGCTCATTACTTCAGGTAAAAAAGAAGCTGTTGAAAAAGCCCATGTGCTTTATAAACCCACGATTTACGTTCTACCGTTAATGAACATCTACACACGCTAATCACAATATTAGCCACACTTGCCACTATGTCCTAAAGACTGTCTTATCGTTATCATGCGTACTCATAGGATACAAATATGAAACGCATTTTGATCAACGCCACTCAAAACGAAGAGATTCGTGTCGCCTTATGTAAAGGCAACCACCTGTACGATTTCGACTTAGAAAACCGTACTCGCGAGCAAAAAAAATCTAACATCTATAAAGGCCATGTGACCCGGGTCGAGCCATCGCTTGAAGCAGTATTTGTCGAATATGGTTCTCAGCGCCAAGGTTTTTTGCCAATCCGTGAAGTCTCTGCTGAATACCTAAGCGGCAACCCACGTGACGAAAATATCAAAAAACTGATCAAAGAAGGCGACGAGCTAATCGTCCAAGTCGAAAAAGAAGAGCGTGGTAATAAAGGCGCTGCCCTATCGACGTATGTGTCATTAGCCGGTCGCTATCTGGTATTGATGCCAAATAACCCTCGCGGCGGTGGTATCTCACGTCAAATCTCAGGCAAACTGCGCGAAGATATGAAACGCATGCTGAGCAACCTTGATTTACCAAAAGGCATGAGTGTCATCATCCGTACTGCTGGTATTGGTAAAACTCAAGAAGACTTGCAACACGATTTAAATCACTTGCTCAACATTTGGCAAGCCATTCAAGAACAAAACCAAAAATACCCATCACCGCGCTTGGTTCACCAAGAAGCGGGCGTTGTCACACGTGCTGTTCGTGATTATCTGCGTGATGATATCGCTGAGATTTGGATTGATAACGAAAACGCTTATATTGAAGCGGCTGGGTTTATCGATGCGGTAATGCCAAAACAAGCCGAAAAGCTACGCAAATATACCGATTATGAACCGATGTTTTCGCGCTTCAATATCGAAAAGCAAATCGAAACCGCTTATCAGCGTGAAGTACGCTTGCCATCAGGTGGTTCAATCGTTATTGACCAAACAGAAGCACTGGTCTCTATTGATATTAACTCAGCTAAGTCAACCAAAGGTTCAGACGTTGCTGAGACCGCTTACCATACCAACTTAGAAGCAGCCGATGAGATTGCTCGTCAGCTTCGTTTGCGTGATATGGGTGGTTTGATCGTTATTGATTTCATTGACATGAATGACAATAAGCACCAAAAAGAAGTAGAAAAACGTCTAATCGACGCGACCAAATATGACCGTGCGCGCGTTCAATTTGGTGATATTTCCAAGTTCGGTCTAATGGAAATGAGCCGTCAGCGTCTACGTCCTTCACTAGAAGAGTCAACTGGCTATATCTGCCCACGTTGTCACGGCAACGGTATGATTCGTGACTTGCGCTCATTGTCACTATCTATCATGCGTCAAATTGAGCAAATCGCTCTAAAAGAACGTCAAGGTGAAGTACAAGCAGAAGTCCCAACAGACATCGCAGCATTCTTATTAAATGAAAAGCGCGATAGCTTGGTTTATCTTGAGCAAGACAGTGGCACTCGTATCACTATTTTGCCACACGCGCATTTAGAATCACCAAACTTCAAGCTCCATTTCAACCGTGATGGCTTTGCACCATCGAGCTATGAGCGTATCACTGATACTCAGCAACAAGAGCATAGTGACCTTGGCTACAACGTTGACTGGCAGACTGCTGAAAAAGAGCGCCCTGAACAGCAGCCTACTCGCCAGCCTCGTAAAACTGCAGATGATAAGCAGAGCCGCTCAAACACACAGCAGAATGCAGCCACGCAAGCACAGAACGATACGGTAAATCATAGCAATGATCGTCGTAATCATAAAAACACCAACGATGTGTCGCCTGCACATGCACCGCAAGCCAATAAAACTGCTAGTGTTGCCGCTCCAGTAGCACCGCAGACACAGAGTGTCGAAGCTACTGCTCAACCAAAAGCCGTTGCGTGGTTATCAAACCTATTTGCTCAAGCACCGCAAGCCACTACGACACCTAGTGTTAGTAGCCGAGATGCCGCTGAAGCAATCGAAGCGCTAGTAAACACGGGCGCGCAAAGCTTAGGCTCGTTTGGTCAAGTTGATAGCAATGCATTGAATAGTGCCGCTGCAACTGGCGAGCAGCCAACTCAACAAAGCAACAGCCAGAAAAACGACAGTCAACAGTCAGAAAACAACGCTAATCGTCAACAAACGCGTCGTAATGACAGCGATACTGACGACAACAGCAATGAAGACAGAAGAAGACGTAAGCCGCGTAAGTCTAGATCTTCTAAGCCGCGTCAAAGAAAAGAGACAACTGACGAGAATACTGGCAACGTAAACAGTAGCTCAGACAGCGCTGGCTCAAACAATGCTGATGACAAATCGTCTGATACTCAAGACCAAAGACAGCAAGACAAGCGTCAGAACGATAACAGACGTACGAACGATCGCAATCGTAATAACCGCCAAGATAGCAGTCAACAGAACAGCAATCGTAACGCAAGCGAGCGCAGTGATGCTGATAACGAAAACAGCTCTAAAGCAGATGAGCAAACTCGTACTAAGCGTAAATCGCATAGCCAACGCGGTTCACGCGGTAAGCTAGAGCGCGGTGAGACACTAACGGCTGACAGCGTTAAGCATAGCAAACAGCAGAACGCTAGAAACAACGATGCTGCCAATAGCAAAAATCAACATAGCGCACGCCGTAATCAGGACCCTAACGAGGTCGTGCTACAGGTTAATGAAGCGCCAACTGAGCTAAAAGCCCCTGAAGTGGTTCATCTATCTTTAGATGATAGCAAATCTACACAGGCCAAAACTCAGCCTAGTGAGAAGCAAAGTGCGACAAATAACGTAGCGAAAGATGAGTGTTCAAACGAAACAGCTGCTCAAAAACCTACTGATAAGCATAGTAGCAATGAGCAGAACACTGATAAGCAAAACACCAGTGCTTCGAATGCTGTTAAGAAAAGCGATAACGAAAAAAGTATGGTGGAAGCAAATGCCAATCAGGTAAATGACGATAAGCGTGCATCTACCGAACAAGCTAAGGTGCAAAACGATATACCTAAGCATGAGCAGGCTGCTGAAGAGAAAAAAGCACCTGTAGCTGTAGAGGCACCATCGACCTCTATGAGTAACACCGAAAGTAAAGCGGAAGCTCCAACGTTGGTAACTGCTGATGCTGAAAAAGCTACAGAGACTCCAAAACAGCAGGAAACCAAGACTGCTGAAAATGTGAGTAAGGGTGATGAAGCTCAAAGTACTCAGGCTGACAGTAATAGTGCAAGCACAAGTAGTGTGAGTAACTCAGCACTTGAGCTAACCCATGAAGCACTATTTGGCACACGTTACGTGACTGCTGAAAAGTTTGGGCAAGCGAGTAACGATCCACGTGTAGTACTCGCTAAGCAAGCCACTCAAGCGGACAAGCCAGCTGCTACTAATGTGCCAGCAATACGTGGTACGGTTGGTGAGTTTATTCGCACCACGCTACCAGAGGCGCAAACGCGCTTAGCAGAAGAAGGCATTATCAACTGCTTTATCGCGACTATTGCTTTGCATAATGAGCAATCTCAGAGTACTGATAACAGTCCTAATACTGCTAGCCAGAACTTTGACTTTAGCAACTATGGCTATCAACCATTGGCTGCCGACTACCTTGCACGCTTCGAAGCGATGACCCAAGCTGTCAGTCAATTCGCAGCAGCACAAGGTAAGACAGACGTTGAGCCACATGCTATCACTAAGCGTGCTAGCAACGATCCGCGCGGACAGCATCCTGATTATCAGGAACCCGCTGTATTGAGCGTACCTGCTGAACAAGTAAGTGACGCGGAACCAGCTATCACTGAGCAAACCGATAGCGAAGTCGATGCGCATGACGTTGAAGCAACTGCCCTCGCCAATCAGGCTCAAACTGATGATGTCAGTGATGATAGTGAGCAATTGCTAGAAGTCGAGCGTGCTCAGTCAGAAGCTAAGGACGCAGAAGTCGAAATCCCTGCAGAGCAAACTGGCAATGAAGTAGAAGATGCTGCAGAAAACATAGCTGCAGAGACTGAGCAAACGACTGAATCGATAGTAGTAGAAACTACTAAAGAAGCTAGCAAAGATGACAGTCAGGCAGCTAAGTCTAAGACGACTATAGCCAGCTATAAAAACATGATCGAAAATGTGGCTGAGCAATTACTACCACAGACTGGTATGTTCAATCTGACTACGCCAAAAGTACCAAAGGCGCGCAGTCGTAAGCCTAAGACGGAGCATAAGAAGCCGACGCAAGCTGAAAAGCTCGCATCTGATGATACAGATAGCGACAGTTAGTCATATAAGCTCAAATGTAAAAGCCCCAAAGCTATTCGTAGCTTTGGGGCTTTTTATTTTAATACAGCCGAACTTACTTGCTAATTCAAACGAGAGACAATAAAAAGCAAATAAGCTTAATGTGCAGAAGACGCTGTGTCATCTTTACCACGGATTTTACCAATAGTAGTAACAATAGCTACCACAATAGCGCCAACAATCAGTCCGACCAATCCATTTAATAACGAAGCGGTCAATCCTTCAAATACCCCAGTAAGATGGGCAATGTCTTCTACACTGTGATGCAAAAAGCTGATACCGTGAACGATAATACCGCCGCCCACCAAGAACATCGCAATCGTGCCTGCTATGGACAAAAACTTCATAAGCTTTGGCGCAGCTGCAAGCATAAACTCGCCAAACTTGCGCTTACTATCACCTGCTTGTGAGTTTTCAATCAAATGCAGACCCGCATCATCAATCTTTACGATGCCTGCAACTAAGCCGTAAATACCGACGGTCACGACAGCAGCCACTATTGAAAGTACGATGCCCTTTTGGACAATATCGCCACCAGCTGCTGTAATTGCGCCTAAAGAGATAACAATAATCTCAGCTGATAAGATAAAGTCTGTACGTATGGCACCTTTGATTTTGTCCTTTTCAAACGCGACCAAATCTACCGACTCATCTGCGTTGGCTTTTAAACGGGCATTTTGCTCTTCATCATGAGGCAACAACTTCGGCCAAAATTTGTGAATGACCTTCTCAGCCCCTTCATAACTCAGGTATAGCCCTCCGATCATCAATAGCGGAGTAATCAACCACGGTATAAAATAACTGATCAATAGCGCCGCTGGTACTAAAATCACCTTGTTCACGGCAGAGCCTTTTGCTACTGCCCAAATGACGGGGAGCTCACGATTTGGCTTAACCCCTGTGACCTGTTCGGCGTTGAGTGCTAAATCATCACCAACTAAGCCCGCGGTTTTTTTGGCAGCGACTTTGGTCATGACGCTCACATCATCCATTAAGACGCTGATGTCATCGAGTAAGGTTAATAAACTGGCACCTGCCATGTGTGCTCCTTAAAGCAAATTTGTTAAAGTAAGTCGTTCTCAAATGGTTTATACAACGCATTTTATATAGATTTTTATAGAAACAATGCGATTAGCCCTAGATTACAAGTTCAAGCACATATGTTAAATAGCACAAATGTATCTTATTTTTTGAATTTATGTTGATAGCTATTCTCTAAAGTTGGCTTTACTGATACTTCTTGGCAGCCTTCCCTTTGCTATTATTTGGCGTAAATATGGTAATATGAAGGCTATTACTACCTATCTTTTATTATCAATAAGTTATAAGAACTTCTTCAATGTTAGACCTTTAAAACACTGCCAAGACACATTACTATATAGAAAAGTTTATAGCGTTTTTATAACGAACTCATGATTAGGCGCGACGCCTATAGGAAACCCGTATGCCGTTCCCCACTATCAAAAATACCACCTTGCGTAATCCTCTTTCTCGTACCGTTCTATCTCGTTTTGTGATGAGTGCGCTGTTAGTTGGTATTGCTGCTGGCTGCTCAAACAATGCCGCTGATGCAACCAGCAATACCAGCGTTGTAAACGCTGCACAGACAAAAGCCACTGCTACTAAGCCGTCAGCTGGTAATGATGCAACCGTGGTGAAAGCGTTACAGGCGAACCTAAAAAGCTCTGGTATCGAGGAAACTATCGTTTCAGCTGTACCGACAGATATGGATGGTATTTATTGGGTGACCGCTGAAGGTCTACCTTCTTTCTTTACTGATAAAGCTGGCAAGCATATTATTCAAGGTCAGATCATCGCTGTGGGTGATGCCGCTCCGGTTGATATCAGTGCCGCCCTAGTTGCTACGACAGCACAAGAAGCGCTAAAAGCCGTCGATAAAAAAGACATGGTGATTTATCCAGCAAAAGGTGAAACCAAGGCTGTCATCTATGCCTTTACCGACGCAGACTGTGGCTACTGTCGCAAACTACATTCAGAAATGGATGATATCAATGCGCGCGGTATCGAGGTTCGTTATTTGGCATGGCCACGCAGTCAAGAGTCTGTACCAAAGATGGAAGCGATCTGGTGTAGTCAGGATCGTAAAGCTGCAATGGATCAAGCAAAGATCGGTGCCAATGTGCAAGCCCCTAGCTGTGCCACCCCTGTACAAGAACATATGGCTCTAGGATCGAGACTTGGCGTGCGCGGTACGCCTGCTGTGTTTACCGAAACAGGACAACAAGTAGGTGGCTACTTACCTGCAGCAGAATTGGCACAAGCAGTAGGTGCTAACTAATAATGTGAGTTACTAGTATTAGTGACTCATATCAACAACTAATATTGGCAATCAAGCATAAATGACATATACATATGCCAAACAAGATTGAAGCTACTGCTTTTTTATAATCGTAAGCTGATATAACCTTGATGACGTTGTCTTTGTAACATTAGTCTTTATGACATTAACCTTCAGAACATTGGCTTTTATGACATGAGCTTTTATGGCATTGTATAGACGTCACAATGCCTTGTCGGTATGATACGATAAAGCGCGATGCAAAATGAGCAACACCCTTTTTATTTGAGCTTTTTTTATTCAACTATGATGAAGTAGATAGGCAGGCAGCACTAGACAATGCGCACAGACATTCTGTTTGATGTCGCAGACTCATTTGACACCGTCGCCGCTTATACTGACTTCATTGTATTTAACCTCTTGAGGATACTGTGAGTAATTCCATCAAACTAGCGATACTTGGTCTGGGCACCGTCGGAACGGGCGTGATCAATCTGATCAATGACAATTTAAATGAGCTAAAACGCCGTAGCGGACGCGACATTATTATTACCGAAGTCGGTACGCGTCGTCAGCGTGATGATATTGATACCAATATCATGCAAAACAGCGATCTGATGGCAATTGCCGCAAGCGATAACGTCGATATTGTTATCGAAGTGATTGGTGGTACCACCTTAGCCAAAGACGTCATTATGCAGGCCATCAAAAACGGCAAGCATGTGGTCACGGCAAACAAGGCTCTACTCGCTGAACACGGTAATGAGATTTTTGCTTTCGCTGAAGAAAACAATGTGCATGTTGCTTATGAAGCAGCGGTAGCAGGCGGTATTCCCATTATCAAGGTAATGCGTGAAGCACTTGCCGCCAACAAAATCGACTGGCTCGCGGGTATCATCAACGGTACTGGTAACTTTATCATGACCGAAATGCGTGATAAGGGTCGTCCTTTTGCTGACGTATTGAGCGAAGCACAAGAGTTAGGTTATGCAGAGGCTGACCCTACTTTTGATGTCGAAGGTATTGATGCTGCTCATAAATTGGCGCTACTTGCCTCAATCGCATTTGGTATCCCGCTACAGTTTGATAAAGTCTACTGTGAAGGTATTACTGGTATTACCCTGCAAGACGTGAACTATGCCGAAGAACTTGGCTACCGTATCAAGCATTTAGGGTTTGCCGTACGTCGCGATAGCGAAAACGATGGTGACGCAGGCGTTGAATTACGCGTACATCCAACACTTATTCCACAAGATGCGCTACTGGCGAACGTCAATGGTGTAAAAAACGCAGTACTGGTCAACTCACATCCACTTGGTCAGACGCTCTATTGCGGCGATGGCGCTGGTGCTGGTGCAACTGCTTCTGCAGTGATGGCCGATGTCATGGATTTGGTTCGTGTACTGGGTAGCAAAGACCGCGACGATCAGAGCAATACTGGACATCATGTTCCACATTTAGCATTTATTCCTGACCAGCTATCGGACACACCTATATTGCGCGCTGATCAGATGGTAACTGGATATTATTTGCGTGTGCATGCTTATGATAGCCCAGGCGTATTGGCAGATATCACGCGCATCCTAAGTGATGCTGGTATCAATATTGATGCAATCTTGCAAAAGCCTGCGCATAAAGTAGGTCAAGTGCCGGTGATTATTCTGACGCTACCTGTGGTCGAGAGTCAGATGAATCTCGCTATCGAAAAAATTGAAAAGTTAGAGACCATTACTGATAAAGTGGTACGCATACGATTAGATGAGCTAGCATAAACCACATACTGAAGAAGACAGATGCTTATAATATAAGCAAAAGCTAGCCAATCGGCATCTGATTTCTTGGTAGATACTTAATCAAAACGCACAACAAGGAATAATAACGATGTCAAATGATGCAATTGTAATCCTAAACGGCGCACGTACACCAATGGGTGGCTTTCAAGGCGCACTAAAAGACATGAGTGCTACCGAGCTGGGCGCCGCCGCTATCAAAGCTGCTGTTGAACGCTCAGGTGTTAGCGCTGACAGTGTTGATGAAGTCATTATGGGTTGTATCTTGACGGCAGGTCTGGGTCAAGGCCCTGCCCGTCAAGCCATGCGTAAAGCAGGTCTACCGGATGCGACTGGTGCTGTCACGATCAATAAACTTTGTGGTTCAGGCCTAAAAGCAGTCATGCAAGCGCATGATGGTATCAAAGCGGGCAGCTTCAACGTCGCTGTTGCAGGTGGCATGGAGTCAATGACCAATGCACCGTATATCATGCCAGGTTCACGTGGCGGCTATCGTATGGGTCACAAAGAAGTCAAAGACCATATGTTCTTAGATGGTCTAGAAGATGCCGATACTGGTAAGCTAATGGGTATGTTTGCTCAAGAAATGGCCGATGAAAAAGGCTATACACGTGAGCAAATGGATGAGTTTGCTATTGAATCATTGAACCGTGCGCTGACTGCTATCAAAGACAACCATTTTAAAAATGAGATCGAGCCTGTTACGTTTGCAACGCGTAAAGGCGAGCAAACTGTTGATACCGATGAGCAACCTGCCCTTGCCAACGCTGATCGCATTCCTACTTTGCGTCCAGCATTTGCTAAAGACGGTACAATTACTGCTGCAAACGCTAGCTCAATCTCAGACGGTGCTGCAGCTGTCGTCGTTATGAAAGAATCTCAAGCGAATGCTGAAGGTCTTGATTATCAAGCTCGCATTGTTGCTACTGCCTCAAACTCACGTCACCCAAGCGAGTTCACCATTGCGCCAATCGGCGCCATTGAAAAAGTATTAACAGGTGCTGGCTGGTCAGTAGATGATGTAGATCTGTGGGAAATTAACGAAGCCTTTGCGATGGTTACTATGGCTGCAATGGACGAGCTGAAACTTGACCATGCTAAAGTAAATATCGAAGGCGGTGCATGTGCTCTTGGTCATCCAGTAGGCTGTTCAGGTGCTCGTATTCTAATTACGCTTATCAACTCTCTAAAACGTACTGGCGGCAAAAAAGGCGTTGCAACACTCTGTATCGGTGGTGGTGAAGCGGTAGCTGTTGCTATTGAACTTGCTTAAATAAAGCAGGTCTAACTGACTTAAAGTAAGTTAGCTAAATAATACTTAGATAATTATTGTTTATTGAGAAACCGCATTGCTAATGGTAATGCGGTTTTTTTGTGTCTGCTTTCTTTCGATGAATGTTGAATATTACTCTGTGTAAAGTCTCGTTAACTTCTACCCCCTCCTATGTTATGCCATTTACAGCCTATTACACGCAATTACTGCAAGTGCACACTTTGCTACCTTGCTCATATATCTCATCAAAAATTACGGTGTTAGGATAGCTACAAGTTGATAGGGAAGCTATTCGTTTGACTTACCTTCAACTGTAATAAATATGGTTTCACTAAAAATTAATAACAACATCAACCATTACATTATAAAAAATAAACTCGCGAAAAAGGAATATAACAATGAGTCAACTAATCCGTTTAAAAGATATTCAAGCTACTCATCAAGATTTAATTGGTGATGACTATTATGACCCAACGCACAAAACTGCTTACGGTATCAATGAAGAAAAAATTGGTAAGATCGAAGGTGCTTTAGTAGAAGATACCACTGGTCGTATTCGTTACTTAATCGTAGATGCAGGCGGCTGGTTCAGCTCAAAAGAAGTACTGGTACCAGCAGGTTTAGCCCGTATCGTTGGTGATGATGTCTTCTTTGATAGCTTGACCAAAACACAAGTAGAAGCCATGGAAGTGTACGATCACGACTACCAGTACAGTTATAAAGAGCAGTACGAAAGAGATCGTCAAGCATTTACTGCTGATACACTCCCTGTAGAAGATCGCGTCAATATTGCAGATCATTCTTATGACGCACCAAATACGCTAGAGCTATTAGAAGAGCGTTTGACAGTCAACAAAGACCGTATCGTTGCTGGTCTAGTAAAAGTAGGTAAGCATGTCGTTACTGAAGAGCGCAATGTCGATGTAGATCTAGAAGAAGAACATGCCAATATCCAACGTACTAGCGTAGATCGCCCAACAGATCGTCGTATTGGTGATCTCGATGCTACTGAAACAGTTGAAGTTGAGCTACAGGCCGAACGTGCTCGCGTCAGCAAAGAAACCTATGTTTCTGAAGAAGTAAATGTTGGCAAGACGACCGATCATCACACTGAAACTGTGGTTGAGACCATTCAACGCGAAGAGCTAGATGTTGATGGTGACGGCAACGTGGTTGACCGTGAAGGTAACTTAGTAGACCGTGATGGTATCACAGCAGAAGATGTACGCCGTGCTCGTGGCATGTAATATGCTAATAAGTCATAGTTTAACGACGTAAATTTCCTATATCGTCAGTTAAATATGATAGTAATAATCAGCTAAACTCATATGTTTGGCCATTAAGATCAGAGCATGTCTCTGGTCTTTTTTGTATTCATAACATGAGCGAATGGTTTATAGTATTAAATGTAGCTAGTTAATATATGTAGTTGGCATATAACGTTTTAGATTGTTGAAAACTCATCATTTTATAATTATAAAGGAATAATAATGACTACTGAAAATGGAAACAGCCTTTACCAAGATAACTTGGATAAAGAACAGAATACCTCAACCAAACAGACGAATAATACCGTCAATGTTGGACATTTAGAGCTATTAGAAGAGCGTCCTGTAATTAACAAAGAACGCTTGGATGTGGGTAAAGTAACCGTCACCAAGCATTCACGCACTAAAACTGTTGAAGTGCCAATTGAGTTAGTAGAAGAATATATCACCATTCGTACTGAGTACCATGACGCAGAGAGCCAAGATTTACTCTCTGGTAATTACGATGAAAAAGACATATTACGCCACGTCGAGCCTTCTTTGGATAGCAAAGCTGTAGTGACCATTAATGGTAAACAAATAGAGATTGGCGATGAACCGGTTGATATTGTGCTATCTCGCCAAGTGGCTACTATTACCAAAGACACCTACGCTATTCAAGACATCGAAATTAACAAAAGCACCCATGTACATACTGACAGCATTCAAGTAGAGCTCAAGCATGAAGAGTTAGATGTGACTGAAGAAGGTTTGCTGGCTCATGGTTCTGATACATCTCCATTAAAATAAGCGCTGATAGTTTAGTTACTACGAACTTGTATGATTGATAAAGATTATTTCACAACATGAAAAAGCAACGCTATCTTAGCGTTGCTTTTTTAATGCCTATCACTTACTAAATATTGAAGATAAACTACGAAGCTTCATTACACTCGAATGTATTAACATTTGACTCATCTGCACCAGCGGTACGCATGACGCCAGTTTTACGAGCTTCGTGCCCTACGCGCCATTGTGTGAATCCTTGACCACCATCAATTGCGGTCGCCACTTCAAACACTTCAGGATTACTACCTTCATTGGTTTGGTTCAACGTTACTGTACCCATGTCGGTTGCGACAACAACTTGATTGGCATCTTCTTTATAAGTCGCCTCAACTTTTAGTTCAGGTGTACATAGATATGACATCTGCATCACGCCGCTGTTTACTGAAGCGGTGGTATCACCTTCTACTTCGTTAAATGAAGCGTCTTCGGTATCGACGACGACATCACTAGGTTCAGCAGGCTCCGCTGACATTGGAACAGACTCTTCTGTATTAGCACCGTCTTCCATTCCCGACTCTGGCTCTGCCTGTTGCTGACAAGCACTGACCGTCAAGGCGCCAGCCAACAAACTTGTTAAAACTACTGAGCTACGCACTTTTTTTAAGAATTCTACACTCATGACACTCTCCCAAATAAATATGTTAAACACTATAGCGTGTCCATAAATTCACGCCTATGCTGAATTTGTAAGTAATCAATACAAAGTGTTTGTTGGTCTTAGTCTAGCAAGTTTTAAGTTTGCATAAGTTATCTAACAGATATGAAAAAGCCCCTATCTACTTAAGATAAGGGCTTTTTCAGGTAAGAGCTTGCTTTAATAGCAGTTCAGTAAATAGCTAATGACTTGCTATGATTAACGACTAGATTTTACCATGACACTGCTTGTACTTAAGACCTGAGCCACAAGGACACGCTGCATTACGACTGATGTTCATACCTGCATATGGGTTTGGTTCATTAGCATTACTACCGTTACCTGCTATAGCAGCACCAACGCCAGCTGCCGCAGCACCGCTGTTTAGACTACGGTTTTGTGGTTGCGGCTGAGCAGCTGAACCACTCGCATTGCTATCCAAGTTATCTACATCGTCATGCTCGAACTGCATTTGCATATGGGCAGCGTTCTCACGTTGCTGAATTTCTAATGCTTCCAGTTCTTCCTTGGTTGGGATATGTACACGTGACAAGTCTTGTACGGTCTCAGACTTAATCGCACCAAGCATCATTTGGAACAATTCAAACGACTCACGCTTGTATTCTTGCTCAGGGTTTTTCTGTGCATAACCACGTAAATGAATACCTTTACGTAGCTGATCCATCTGCGTTAAATGCTCTTTCCAATGCTTATCTAGACTCTGTAGCATGAAATGACGCTCAAGCTGAGCTGCGTCTTTTTCACCCATCTGCTCACGGCGACTGTGATAACGATCTATCGCCGTTTGAACGATTTTCTCACGCAACCCTTCTTCATCCAGACGACGATCCTCATCTAACCAATCATTAATCGGCATCGAGATTTTGAATTCGTCTTCTAACTCATCTTCTAAGCCGTCAATATTCCACTGATCATCAATAGATCCAGGCGGAATAAACTGATTGATCATCGCGTTATATACTTCATGATGCATCACTTCGATAGCTTCTAATAAGTCCATCTCTGCTAATAAATCATCACGCTGACCGTAGATAACTTTACGCTGTTCATTGGCAACATCATCGTATTTCAGTAGGTTTTTACGAGCATCAAAATCGCGACTCTCAACTTTGCCTTGCGCGTTTTCGATCGATTTAGAGACCATTTTATGTTCAATAGCTTCATCTTCTTTGAGACCCATCGCACGCATCATATTGACCACGCGATCGCCTGCGAAGATACGCATGAGATCATCTTCAAGCGATAGGAAAAAGCGTGACATACCAGGGTCACCCTGACGACCAGCACGACCACGTAGCTGGTTATCAATACGGCGTGACTCATGGCGCTCAGAGCCGATGATATGTAAACCACCAGCTGCTACGACTTGGTCATGTTTGACTTGCCATTGAGACTTTAGACGCTGCATCTCTTCTGGACTCACCGCATCGATATCTTCGATAAACGACTGCCAGTTACCCCCAAGGATAATATCCGTACCACGGCCTGCCATGTTGGTGGCGATCGTGACTGACTTTGGACTACCTGCCTGTGCAATAATTTCTGCTTCACGCTCATGCTGCTTGGCGTTTAGAACGTTATGCTTAACGCCTTCTTGGTCAAGCAAGTAAGACAATTCTTCACTGGCCTCAATCGTCGCGGTACCAACCAGTACTGGCGCGCCTTTGGCTTGAATTTCTTTAATTTCGCGAATGATGCCTTTATATTTGCCTAACTTAGTTAAGAAAATCTGGTCATCCATATCGATACGAGCAATCGGCTCATGCGTTGGAATCACGATGACATCTAGATCGTAAGTAGATTTGAACTCGGCAGCTTCGGTATCAGCGGTACCCGTCATACCAGATAACTTGTCATATAGACGGAAGTAGTTCTGAAAGGTCGTGGTTGCAAGCGTTTGGTTCTCTGCTTGGATCTCAACGTTTTCCTTTGCTTCTACTGCTTGATGCAAACCTTCTGACCAGCGACGACCAGGCATGGTACGGCCTGTATTTTCATCAACGATGACCACTTCGCCTTCATCCACGATATAGTGAACGTTTTTGACAAATACGTGATGCGCACGGATGGCAGCTTGAACGTGAGCCAAAAGTGGCAGACGACTTGGGCTATACAAGCTTTCGTTTTCACCTAGCTCACCGACTTCGATTAAGAAGCGCTCGATTTTTTCATAGCCTTTTTCGCTAATCTCAATCTGGCGATTCTTTTCATCAATCCAGAAGTCTTCTTCTTCGTTATTCTTGTTTGCTTCTTCGTCTTTTGAACGAATCAGCACAGGAATAATCGTATTAATCAAGGCATACATGCGTGAAGAATCTTCAGCTTGACCCGAAATGATAAGCGGCGTACGAGCTTCATCAATCAAGATTGAGTCAATTTCATCGATAATACAAAAGTTTAACGGGCGCTGTTTTTTCTCAGCAAGACTAAAGACCATGTTATCGCGCAGATAGTCGAAGCCGTATTCGTTATTGGTACCATAGGTAATATCGGCTTGATAAGCTTCGATTTTTTCTTGTGGCGGCTGCTGTGAGTAAATCACACCAACCGTCATACCCAAAAACCCAAACAACGGACGGTTTAGCTCAGCATCGCGTGCGGCCAAATAATCATTGACCGTGACCAGATGAACCCCTTTACCGCTGATCGCATTTAGGTACATGGCCAAGGTTCCCATTAGGGTTTTACCTTCACCAGTTTTCATCTCAGCGATTTTACCTTCGTGCAAGGTGATACCACCGATCAGCTGCACGTCATAGTGACGCATGCCGTTGACACGTAATGATGCTTCGCGGCAGACAGCAAACGCCTCTGGCAATAATGCATCTAAGCTTTCGCCCTTTTGATGTCTGGCTTTAAATTCTTCAGTTTTTTGTTGTAGTTGCTCATCAGACAGGGCTTGTATTTCAGCCTCTCGTGCGTTGATCTTGCTGACCACTTTACGCATGCGTTTTAATTCGCGGTCATTTTTGGTGCCAACCACACTGCCTATAATCTTTGATAACATAATTTTTTGACCTATGGAATATTCGATAATTAGTGCGCATTAGCCAAAGCTTAGCTCTCTGCCTTGTCATCACCCGACTAAGTACTACCTAATTTAGTATCGCCCAATTAAGTGTGCCGTCATTATATATGGTTATGACGCTGATGGATACAAGGGCAGCGAGTAGATATTTGCCGCAGTAAAAACCTAGTAGGACGTGTTAAAATAGCGAATACCTTCTTAAATTTCTTAGCTTTTTCAGCGACTTTATTATTTTTCACATTTTGATTTTTATACGCTTGCTACCACTGCGTCTTGGCTCATAATTTATCGATATGCCATTTATCTATAAGTAACTGGCTTATTGATAAAGCCAAAGCTATATATCAAGCTCATATATAAGACAAATAACCCTTAGCACCCCTATCATAAAATACTTATTAACACTCATTAAAGCACTATAAGAGACTCTGCATGACCGTAAAACCATCTGGACAAAATCAGTCGTCAACTCCTACTTCATCAGAAAAACCCTTATTAAAACAAGAGAACTCTGCCTGCTTAAGTATAGGCGATGACGTCTATAACCTAGCAGACCATACGCCGATGATGGTGCAATATCTAACCATGAAAGCCAACTATCCACAAGCATTGCTCTTGTACCGGATGGGTGACTTCTATGAGCTGTTCTTTGACGATGCTAAGCGTGCGGCGCAAATACTAGATATCACACTGACGCGCCGTGGTACGGATAAGGCAGGCAACACGATAGCCATGGCGGGTGTGCCGTTTCATGCAGCCGATAGCTATATGGCACGCCTCATCGCGGCTGGGCAAACGGTCGTCGTGTGTGAACAAATTGACGAGTCGACAACGACCAATGCTGGCAGCGCTAACAATAAGACCAATGTCCCTGCGATGGGCGACAAGCAAAAAAAAGACAAAAGTAAATCGGCGGCTGGTAGCATCATGCGCCGTGAAGTGGTCAAAACGCTGACAGCAGGTACTATTACTGATGATGCACTCATTGCACCAAACCATACACCGACTGTCGTCGCCATCGATATTGCTCATTTAAAAACGCAAGATAATAGCCAGACGTTACAAGCAGCTGTTAGCCAAATGGACTTGGCTGCAGGTACATTGACTACCCAGACGCTAATAGCAGATAAAAACGATATAGATGGTTTGCAAACTCAAATGCTGACGGTGCTCGCACGCTTTGCCCCGAGTGAATGTATCATTAGCGAGGCACTCAGCGATAGTATTAGCGGTACTGATACAGAATGGCTGCTATGGCTACGGCAAAATCTCGATTGCCCTATCATCGAAGTCGCTGCCAATGATTTTCACCGTGAGCATGCCAGCGCAACTCTTTGTCAGCAGTTTGAGGTACAACGCCTCGATGGGTTGGGTATTGCTGAGGCGCCACTTGCGCAAACCAGTTGTGCGGCGCTTATCCACTATGCGCGTCAGACTCAGCAACGCCACGTGCCACAAGTCAACCAACTCATTGTCGAGTACAGCGATGACTACCTAATTATCGATGCCAATAGCCAGCAAAATCTCGAGCTATTTACCCCTGTTAGTAGCAATGGTACTTCTTTGATATCTGTGCTGAATCACTGTCAGACTCCGATGGGCAAGCGTTTACTCGTGCAGCAAATGAAGCGTCCATTGCGTCAGCATTCACGTATCAATATGCGTCTAGATGCGATAACTTGTTTGCTAAACCCAAAGAGTGACTCAATTGAGTCAAACCAAGACTTGAAAGATAGTTTACTGGTTACACGTTTACGAGAAACGCTGAATACTATTGGCGATATTGAACGAATCAGCAGTCGAATCGGGCTAATGAGTGCCAAGCCTCGTGACTTGCGCAAGCTTGCCGATGGCATCGCTAGTAGTGCTCAGCTTACTACTCTATTGACAGAATCCGGTATCAGCCATGAAGACGCGGGCCTCTTAACAATGCTGATGCAGCAATTGCCAGCTGAGTTACCTGCTGTTCAATCCGTTGCCGAATTAATCGAGCGCGCTATTGTCATTGAACCGCCTGCTCATATCCGTGATGGCGGAATGCTAGCGGCGGGCTACGATGAAGAATTTGATCGCCTTACCCATTTGCATGACAATATCCAATCGACGCTAGACGAGATGGTAGAGCGAGCGCGTCAGGACAACCAACTCCCTAGTCTAAAAGTAGGGTTTAATAAAGTCAGTGGCTTTTACTTTGAATTGCCTAAGATGCAAGCAAAGAATGCCCCTGCCCACTTTATCCGTCGGCAAACGCTCAAGAGTAGCGAGCGTTTTATCACTGATGAATTAAAAGAGGTCGAGACAGAATATCTGAGCGCGCAATCTTTGGCATTGGCTCGCGAGAAACAGCTGTACCAAGCGCTGCTAAACCAACTAAACGAGAACTTGGCTGAGCTACAACAACTGAGCGCTGCGATTGCTCAAATTGATGTCCTCAGTAATTGGGCGCAGCTTGCGACGACTTACCATTGGCAACGCCCAGTTATGGGAGGAGTTTCAGAAAACCAGAGCAAATCTACGGCCAAAAATCAGACCCATATTGATATCCGCCAAGGTCGTCATGTCGTGGTCGAAGCGGCGTTAAATCAAGCGAACGCGAAAAATCGGAACGGTGTTGCATCAAGTACAAATTATTTTGTTGCCAATGATTGTGCATTGGGTAGCGCCCATGTTGATGACGCTGAAAAAGGACATCCTGAAAGACTGCTCCTCATCACTGGCCCTAACATGGGCGGGAAATCTACCTATATGCGCCAAACAGCGCTGATTGTCCTGCTTGCTCATTGCGGCAGCTTTGTGCCCGCTGAATCTGCGCATATTGGTGATATTGACCGAATATTTACCCGTATTGGCTCAGCGGACGATCTGGCTGGTGGCAAATCGACCTTTATGGTAGAGATGATCGAGACGGCCAATATTTTAAACCAAGCGACCCATAAATCACTAGTATTGATGGACGAGGTCGGACGAGGTACCGCCACCACTGATGGTTTGGCAATCGCTCATGCTTGTGTCAACCGTCTAGTTGATATTGGCTGCCTGACGTTATTTGCCACTCATTATTTTGAGCTGACACAATTGGGACAGAGAAGTGACGAGATTCGTAACGTCCACGTCGCCGCTAGTGAAATTGATGGTCAGCTACTGCTACTGCATCAGATCTGTGAGGGCGCAGCAAGCTCTAGTTTTGGATTGCATGTCGCCAAAATGGCAGGTATCCCCACTCAAGTATTAAATGATGCCAAACGTTACTTGATAGATAATCTAAAAGCAGAAAATGAAAAAACTATTGATGATAAAAACGACTTAGCTAAGTCAGTAACGGATAAACAGCGGGAGTATAACAACGATGTTGTTCTAGAACCACAAAGTAGTTACGCGATACAATCACCAAATATAGAGGATAATCTAAAGCAAAATCAGTTATTTAGCATAGAAGACGAACTAAGCGCCATTGATCCTGATAGCCTGACACCCAAACAAGCGCATGATTTGATCTATCATTTGAAAAAAATCATTAGTCATTAAAGGGAATTGTCAAATCGTAGTAAAGGCGCTAAAATACGCTTTATTTTCGACTATTCTATTTAGCCAAAAGCCAAATCAATAACAGGTAGACATCACTATGACCTTTGTCGTTACAGATAACTGCATTCTTTGCAAATACACCGACTGTGTAGAAGTCTGTCCTGTGGACTGCTTTTATGAAGGCCCAAACTTCCTAGTCATCGACCCTGACGAGTGTATCGACTGCGCGCTTTGCGAGCCTGAATGCCCTGCCAATGCTATCTTCTCAGAAGATGAAGTACCAAAAGGGCAAGAAGTGTTTATTCAGCTCAATGAAGAGCTGGCGCAAAAATGGCCAAATATTACTGAGATGAAAGGTCAGTTGCCAGAAGCTGAAAAGTGGGATGGTGTGGAAGGTAAGATTCAGTATTTAGAGAAGTAGGCAACAACTGATACTTTGGATACTATGTAGGCTGGGCTTTTGGCTCAGCCTTTTTATTTATAACCTAACTCCAATTCGTATCGCGTAGGCTGTGGCTTTAGCCCAGCATGGTAACTTTGCATGATTTGAGCTGGGCTAAAAAGCCCAGCCTACGCTTAAGCTGCATCCTACCTACGCCCATCACCTCGTCTATACACTGACTGCCTTATGAGAAACTATATTCGTGACAAAACCCAAGGCGGTTGTTACTTTTTGACCTTTAATCTACTGGATAGAAAGTCGTCACTCTTATTGACTCATATTGACAAGTTTCGTGATGCCTATGCTAAAACCATTCAACACCACCAATTCAAATTAGACGCTATGGTCGTCCTTCCTGACCACATCCATATCATGATTACTTTGCCACCAAATTCTGATAATTACGCTGTCATAGTGGCGAGTATCAAAAGCCAATTCTCTAGGCAAATCACTAAAACCGAAGCCATTACTCTCTCACGACAAGCAAAAAGAGAGCGTGGTATTTGGCAACGGCGGTTTTGGGAACATCGTATCCGTGATGACGCTGACTATCGGCAACATATGGATTATATTCATCATAATCCTGTTAAGCATGGCTACGTCACCAATCCTCAAAACTGGCAGTACTCTACGTTGCATAAGTTGATTAAAAAAGGCGTGTATTCCGCTGATTGGGGAACGGACGAGAATGATAAAAATATCAACATTCGATATGATGTGTAAGCTAATATATTCGCTTAACTTTATAGGCTTTGGGATTTGCAGGCTGGGCTACACTTGGTTTTTTATTTAATTTAATCGTTTAATCTGTGTAGGCTGGGCATTTTGCCCAGCATATTAACCTTGCAAATATTTGATGCAAAAAATTTTAAATAATTTTAAACACAAAAAAGCCAAACGTGATGTTTGGCTTTTTGATATGAAACGAAACTCTTTGTAGGTTGGGCATTTTGCCCAGCATATTAACCTTGCAGAGTTTGAGCTGGGCTAAAAGCCCAGCCTACGCTTGCTATTAGATAGCTCACTTTAACATATTAATTTTTTCGATATTTACATCGTAAAAAAGCCAAACGATAAGTTTGGCTCTTAATAGAATACAGTATTCTAGCTTGATAAGTTAGACTAAAGTCTAAAATACTCCTATTTATAGATTAGTTATTACGGCAAGAAGCAGGAACGTATTTTTGATCGCCGTTAAAACTACAAACCCATGTGCGAATTGGTTTATTTGCACCATTTACATAGTCAGCTGCTTTCATTTTATTTGCTGCTAAACCTGCAGTATCCGAATATGGCGTAAGTGTTAATTTTTTACCATCTGGATCGCCAGACTTAATACCTTGAACGGTCACTTCAATTGCACCATCCTTAGTAGTATTCAATTGTTTTACATATTTACTCGCTACTCCATTTTTTGCAGTACCTCCTTCACCACAACCCCAAGTATCACTTGCAGTGGGAGCTTTAGTCAGTCCTGAATCGGCTGCCTCTTGAATAGTATTTTTACATACAGTACCAGCTAAGACTACTTCAGACATTTTAGCACGAGCAGTATAGTCTTGATAAGCAGGTAGAGCGATCGCCGCCAAGATACCAATAATAGCGATAACGATCATTAGTTCGATTAAGGTAAAACCTTTTTGTGCAGTGTTCATATGAACTCCTTTTGGGGTATATAAAGATAACTGGCTAATTGTTGATATTGGCGCATTTTATCTTTAGGGATATAATAAATTTCTTTCTTAGTATAACTGTTGCAGGTAGCGTGCCAGAACATCGCTATTATTGTTTTTATAGCTAAAAAAAGGCTATAACTTCTACTGCGGGCATCACTTAGACATTTATCGTCTTATAACCCTTACATATCGTTACCAATGTTACTGCTAACCTACTGAAAATTGTCAATTTGGCTGTATTTCAGGAGTAAAAAGTAAACACATTTGACAAATTTTGTCACTTCTCTATTAAAACTTACTATCTGTTCCATTCGTTGTTGGTACCACAAGTATTAACTGTTTTAATCACTCGACACTTAACTCCTAAGTAATTTAAACTCATGCTGCCGTCATTAGCCATCTGACTACCTGTTATCGGATTGGCGGTAATGATCCATTCAGCATTCAGCATAGTAGGTAGTGTAGGAGCAGGAGGTGGTGGCTTAGGGGGTACGACTATTGGTTCGATAGTGACATTATACAAAGCGCTACCTTGTCTAGGATAATCACCAGTTAAACCACTCTTTAAATTATTATTATAGCTACCTTGTGCTAGCTTACGTGCTTGGATTTCAGAAGCAATATTGTGCATCTCGCCCATCATATCCGTGCGTTTGGTTTTTATGACATATTGTTGGTAACTGGGATAGGCAATGGCAGACATAATAGCGACGATAGCGACGACAATCATAAGTTCTATCAACGTAAAGCCTTTATTGTCATTGGTAAAATTTTGCATCACCATCCCTCCGAATAAGTACCACAATTAATAGAGATGGCTGTAATCTTATTTTCAATATCCTTGGTTTTACACTGTAGGCCGTCACTACTGAGTAGTATCTTGTGCGCTGTACTATAATTACTACTAGGCTCAGCAAACATTTTCCATGACCTGCCTGTTACAGGAGTCATTAAAGAATTGGCCGTCACCTTTTCACTAGTAGATACGCCTTCAACGAGAGTAATCTGATAACGATAATTTGTACCATCGCTACCATCTGGGACATAAATGATCTTGTTGTCTTTGTTATAACCGTAGCTGACTTCATTATTAATACTGTTAATCATCTGCGGCTGAAATCCTCGATAGCTTAATGATTTTGCTCGCCAGCGTTCTAGCTGAATCTGAAGCTGGAGCATCTTTGCCTGTGCCTCACGTTCTGCATTTTTTATCACATATTGCCGATAATTAGGAAGCGCAATAGCCGCCAATATTGCGATGATTGCAACGACGACCATTAGTTCGATAAGCGTGAAGCCACTTACACCACAAGCTTTGAGTCTATTGGAGTTGGCAGGCTGGTTATTATTACCCACACTCATTATTTCTGGTTTTATCGGTGTCATAGATGGCGTCCTCCTATTATCGAGCTCTTTATTGAGAACGTTCATACCAAGCTTTTGGTTGGAAAGTATAACGCTCATTGAATATATATTCAGAGCCACTACCATCTCCTCCACCATTAAAATCGACTCTATTATCTGCTTTTATACGTTCTGCTAAAGTAGTGGTACCAATCAACACTTTTAAATTAGTATTGTCTTTATTAAACGCCCCTAGGGCTAGTTCCTGTATGCCTTGACCTGCAGGTATAAAGCCACCCGTCCCATTTATCGACGTTTCTTCCGAACAGATGCCATAAGGTAAACAATAAATCTGACGCTCTGATCCACCTGCGATCCTAGCTGAGCAACTATTAGGAGTTCCATACTGTTTTGTAGGATTATAGACTGTTGTATACAGCAAACTATTAATCACAGCACTATCGCCCATACCCTTAATGTACTTTACCCCATTTTTGCCATCGAAACGCACCAGCGGATAGTACCAACCCTGATGACTACCTGTAATCATAAGATTTTTAGTAGTATCTTTTTTCTCTTTATTAGGTTCAGTGCCAAGCGTGGTTGCTAAGTTAGCCAAATTATCTTCTGTTAAATTCTCTACTTTACGCATAGTAGTCGTGTAAAGATCACTCCTAGTTACATCATTATCGATAATGCCATAAACACGGTTAGCATACTTATTGTCCATACGTAGTTCAGATAATGGTGAACTACGGTTACCAGAAGTAACATTTACTAGAGCAAAAAGCTTCCCATTATCAGGGCCACTCTCTCTACGATAAAAGCTCACAACTGGACGCTCATAAAAACGATAAGCGTACTTGGCTTCACTAACTTTAGCACTGGCATCTAATATACGAATTGGGGGCTTGGCTGAGAACTTTGCTACCTCTGCAAAACCAAATTTATCAGTACGCGCATTTTGTAAGTCGATACGGAATACTTGTCCACCTAAGTCGGCGGCATAGATATGATCGGTCAATCCATCATTGTCTCTATCGAGTACCGTGATTTCACCAACGATACTATGGAACATACTGACATCCTTACCTTCTTGGATTAAGCCACTAGTTGACCATATAAGCTTCCCAGTTTTCGCATCTATCATATAGATCGCATTACCCTTAGCTGGCGTATCAGATTTTGCCACATACTCATCATCTTCATAAGCCATGTCATAGCCACCACCAAAGATAAGGACATCTGTGGGATTTACGTCATCTTTATTTATACGAATCTTAGCTGCAGTTGGTTTATTCCAGATCTGTCCTAAACGCTCAAAGCCTGTATTGGTAGAAACACCAACAGCAGCAGAGCTTAAACCATCTTTAGTAATAGTAAATAGCATTTTTGGAGCAGAGTTATTTAAATCATTGACTTTGGAAATATCGAGACCATAAAAGGCTTCACCACCCATACGCAGACCACCGTATGCGAACATACCTTTACCTGACCTCTCATCTACAGTAACCTTTTTAGGAGTAGAATCTAGATCATACTTATAATCGGTTACTACTAGCCATGGCGCATCAACACCAAAATAAGGTTCGCCAACTTCTCGCTTCTTTGAATCACTAACTAAAGCTTCTGCTTGGTTAATAATTATTTGTCTCGGTATAATAGCAAATGTTTCTTCACCACTTTCAGCGTCAGCCATATGTAGTGCACCATCCATAGATCCAAAAAGTACGTAGTCTTCACGAGGATCAGCAATACGACCACTATTATCTAAGGTAGCAGAATAAGAAACAGCTTCAGGGGTTGAATGTACAACACCGCCTAAGACTTTTATTTCTTTAGTGGGTGCAGTTAGCGTTAACTCTTCAACCTTTACATTGTCTTTAGCTAGCGCCCTATCATTTAATAGATTATCAAAGCCTAAAAAACTAAGAATACGGCGCTTATTGAGTTGATTGTATGTGCCTGTATCTGCGTCTTTATCCACATCTACTAGTGCGTCGAATCCTACTGCTTTACCATCAACAACGCTTAATTTGCGTAATATGGGTGTTTTATCATCTTTTGAAGTATAGTCTTCTACATAGACAGTACGCATACTACTAGCTAAATTTGGGGTCTTTAAGCGAGCATATACACCGCCTATATCAATCTTATCACTACCTGATGAATTACCATCTTGCCATAAATCAGGAGCATTAGAATTAAGCTCACCAGAGGTATCTTTATATAGTTTCTGATCATTCTTACCAAATAGAGTGCCTTGATTTAATTTATATTTTTTGAGATTACCATTCCAAATACTTGATGTAGAAGCAATGTCAGGGTCGAGCATAGGTAGATAAGCATAAGCCAATTGGTTGGATGCACGATATGGATCATTGGGAATAGTGATGGTGCCTGATGGAGCAGTATTAATCACCTGCACCAAGTTTGCTGCAAAATCTGTAATACTCGCAGCGATATCTTTAGACTCTTCCGTATAGTAAAAGCCCCCACCACCAAAGACTTGCCTTGTAGCGTTATCATCTTTACGCTCACCAAGTCTACATAAATTACGAATATTTGTTTCGTTAGTTGCGACACTACCGCTTTCACAGTCTATTATTTTTTCTGGTGTTCCATTGACATAAATATCTTTGAGGACATTCAGTCCTTTAAATTCACTACCAAAGCCTACTGTTGCTGTGTTGATAGGCAAGCTCTTTCTTGGTGCTGATGGAGTAGCACCCGAAACGGTATGATTACGGAGTAATCCAGCGTATTCCGCCATACAGCCCCAAGCCTGGCTTGTAGTACCTTCCAAGCTATTACACTGTTTTACTGTGGAAGTTGCAGAGGTACCTACTAAAGAAGCGTTCATTACCGTTTTGGCTACTTCATCACCAGAATTTCCCGGCACACCGTCAGTTAGCAGATAGATACCATTACCACTACATTCACTGGAATTAAGAGGGGATTTATACTTTGTTTGGTCTTTAGGGTTCTTAGATTCAACTACAGAGTTAGCGAAACCGCTGTAGCTACTATATGAAGAATTCTTCGTTGTCGTTCCCATCATATAGGCGCCAGCCTCTGCTAGCGCTTGAGCAGTAGGTGTTCCTCCCACTGCTTCTAAACCTCCAATTTTAGTAATCAGTTTGATGCGTTGGTCAGGCTTTAAAGCTTCCGTAGGGACTAACACAACCCCCGTCTTACTATCATTATTATGGCTATAGACGCCTAGTCCAATCTCATAGTCATTAGGTAAAGAGCCTTTTTCAGCAGCAGGAACTTTATTACCATTATTATCAACTACTTCGTCAGCCAATAGATTAATCAGAGCTATTTGTAATCGAGATAATCTATCTAAGTAAACCTTATAATTTCTATCCCAAATAGGGCCGCTAACCCAAACAGAACAACCTTTTGGCTTATAATCAAGAGATTTAGTACTTCCATCACTTCTTTTGACTTTTGCTGTTATTTTTTCATCACTTAATTCACCGTAGCGCCAACTTGGACAGCTGACATCATAATCTTTTTCTATACTGTTGTAACTATTTACTACGCCCATACTTCCCGATATATCGAGCATCATAAATATAGTCGCAGCTCCTGGTTTTGCCGGCTGATAAATCTCTAAATCACCAATTTTTTTGCCCTCAGTGGCGCTATTTACTGGACTACTGATAGCCGTTAGACTGATTAATATCGCTGCAGACAGTGCAGTAGTACGCCATGAGCGCTTGACAGACTGTGCTTGGTTCATGTGTTTCATGGGGTTGTCCTTATGCTATCAGTACATATTTAAGGTATTAGACTACAAAGTAATTCTGTAGATTTACCGCTGCCTTTTCCTAGATTGACACATCTGGTACGCTGAGATTTATTTTCAACATTGGCAAGCTCATGTAACGCAGTGCTCGACACTCCTGCTTTTGCCATACAGCCAGCAATCGTCTCATCTTTATTAGTGACACTTTCATATTTGCTTGTTTGTTTAAAGCAATCTTTAGCCGCATCTGCTGCACCCGCATAAGCTGGTAATATGGCAGTAGTACTGATATCAAACATATAGGCTTGACTAGAAGTCTCGCTACCATCTTGCCCAATAGTATAATTACGAAAAGCTTCATATTTGGGGTTAGGCGGTGTTAATGAGACATTCACTTGAGTCATGCTAGCATTACGTGCGCTGACATAGTCATCTGGCATTGCAGGATTACAATAGCCATTATCACTGCCTACTACATTGCTACCACCAGGAATCTTGATAGTTGCCTTGTTTATATTAAAGAACTGACCACGTGGGCGAAAACAAAAGATATATTCATCATTGATATTGCTAGTTTTTGACATAAAATGACCAAAGGGCCCGCCACTTGAGGTCATGGCTATATATATATTGCTGCTGCTATTACCATTAATACTTTGCTCGATATTTTGGTTAGCATTATCAGCTGATTGTACTAGCAAAGTATTTATCTGATCGCTGGTCGCAAGCCTTAAGTCAGTGGTACTGCTCTTAACCGCAATGACACCAGCTAATATAATTAATACTAAAAACAGTAATACCACAATCAGTACCGCACCTTGCTGGCTATCTAATGACTGTGCTTTAGGGTATGCATACTGCTGATGATAATTAGACATATTACCCTCCTACTATGGTGTTTTTGCGAGTGTGGGTGCAGTAGCTACTATGTCCATCAGTCGAGCATTTCGCAATAGAATTGTGGATTCATAACTGCGACGATAATGCTTCCGGCGCAATGTATCGGCTTTTAAATTTTGTGTAGTACCTAGAACGGTAAAGTTTGTTTGATCAGCATCTGTTATTAGAGGTGTGGTACTACGAATAATAACGCCTAACTTGACAGTATTAATTGGTGGTTTTTCTGTTAAATCCAAATAAGTACTAGGTGCTAGATAGGTTAATTTATTGATATCCATTTTAATACCTAAGAGTATTTTGAATTGATCAATAGCGGGAACGATAACAGAGCCAGCATCATCGAAGTCTGACACTATAGTACCATCACTACTTACACGACCAGCAGCACAAGCAAGAGTTAAATCTTGCACGCCGTTTGTCTTTGCACTAGCATTGGTCACCAGACGTACAAAGTAGCGTTCAACTACCCAATCAGCACTACCTGAAGCAATTTTGCCACCTTCACAGTCATATAAATCATTAGGTGTAATATTTTTATATTGAATGGTTAGCTGATCACTATCCACTCCTGTAATATTGGATATTCCTATCCATTTTTCAGAACCAGCGCTATTGGTTAGGAATGCAGTTTCTGTCTTGTTAGCCGTACCTAAGTTGGTCGAAGTTAATACTATTCCACCATGATTAGTCGTATCACTAATACTGGTTATTGGATTTCCTAAATTTGTAATTCGAATATGATCTTCTAATGACTGTAATGCGAATATAGTACTGTCTTGAACCTCTGAAGCACTTTGTTGAATAGTAACTGTACGAGTATTCACTATATAGACCTGTATCACCGCCGCTGATATAAGCAGTCCTAGAACTAACGATATCATCAACTCTATTAAAGTAAAACCTGCTACATTTTTAGTATAGCCATACTGACGTTCGTTATGTATATACTTGGCTACATGAGTACTTAGTTTATTATGATGATCCATTAGTAAGCCTCCGAAATCAAGCATTGACTACCGATTTTGTAAACACCTTTACTATCAGCACAGGCATTTGAGTTATTGCCTTTATCATCATCAATCAATAGGGGCTTAGTTCCATTCCATGCAGTAATAATACACATATGTTGTTGGATGGCTTGTTGTCCTGTATCAGCAGGACATTCAACCACGGCTAATTCGATATTTTCTTCTCGCGCCATTTGTTTAACTAATAAGGTGTCAAGAGCAGCAAGCTGATTGGTGCTACAAATCTGTGATGGTACAAGCTCATTCTTCGCATTTTTTACAGTTGTGGTTGAGTGACAGTTATTACTACCATTTATACTTATTTCTGTTCCATCGACCTTTACGCTATAGTAGCCACTTGCATCAGCGGCTAAAGTCGGAATAGTAGCTATAGCCTGCACTATGGGTTCTGCATTAGCTTTGTCAGCAAGCACAGTTGTAAATACCGTGCCATTACTAGTAACGTAACCGTCAGGATAAGCACGCATTACTTCAGCCAAGTTACGCACTAAAGTTAAAGACTTAGTACGCACCAAACTTTCATCAGTGGCGCTAATGGCACGCATCTGCAATGCACTGAAACCTAATACAGCAACGGACAATAATAGTACTGCAACCAACACTTCAATCAGACCAACACCACGTTGTGAGGTTGAAATATTCATGAACAAGTTCCTCCAACCTTAATAGTAATGTTAGCGACTTTATCAACCTCAATTTGGCGCGATGTCGCACCGTTATAATTATCACAGACTGTGTAAGTAAGCGCTGTGGTAACCCACTTGCTTGGTTCAAAGGTGGTGGGGGTTGCTATATCTGGTTTAATAACACTTTTAGAGTTATAGCTGTAGCTTGCAATAATAGTCGAACCTGGAGCAGTAATAGTAATCACTTTAGGCGTGCTAGTATTAGCATAGGTCAAAGTTATTTTTTGACGACGGATAATGCTTTCAGCTTTTGCTTCTTTTAATGCATTAGCAAGAGTAGCTGTAGTCGACTTAACACGCTGATTAGCTAGTTGAGTACTGATACTAGGCGCTGCAATACTGACAATAATAGCAAGCACGGCAATCGTTACCATCAGCTCAATCAGGGTAAATCCTGAGCTAGTCATTCGCAATTGGTAAGGTAAAATTTTCGCAGATGCGTTCACATCAAATCCTATTTATGGCTGTGTGCAGCTCTAATTTCTTAAAAACAATAAATACCTAATTTTTATAATCATGAAGCTGGTATAGCTCGCCTCATGTTTTTGATTATCTCTATGATTTTCATGCAATTTTTATTCCATTTAAAATGATAAATAGCCTTGTGGTAACGGTTATATCGAAAAGCATAGAGAAATAACAAATTTAACTAAGCTATATTCATAATATAGCGGTAAGGTAACAAATTAGCAACATAATAGTGTTCACCAATAGAGTGCCAGAAATTCATCACTGGCTACCATGCGCTAAAGCATAAGCGAAAAGATGATGCCCATGAGAGGTTTGATGCTGATCAAGCGGTGCAGTGCTAAATGAGCTGTGCAATGTACGTCCTAATGCTTGCAGGCTAGCACCAGTGGTGGCAACATCATCGAATAAGATAATACGCTTGACGGCTGGCTTTTCGATTAATGCAAAGGCATTGTCCAAATTATTCAAGCGTTCAGCACGGCTCAGTCCTTGCTGACTGACCGTATCATCAATGCGCTCCACACCGTGCCATAAAGGAATTTGCCAATGCTTTGACAGTTGTGATGATAAAATACTGACAGGATCGAACCCTCGTTTCACTAGTCTTTGATTGGTTGTTGGCATGGCAACAATCACACTATTATTACGATGACAGCCATGTGGCCGTGGTAACTGGCGTAATGCATGTAACAACAATGGCAATTTTGTCATGTCTTCATGATGCTTAAATGCTCGGATAGATTGACGTATCGGATACTCGTAGTAAGTAGAGGCTTGGATAGATAGAGATATACTAGGAGCGATATCCACTTCAAAAGTTCTTGGCAACCAAGTGATATCGTTGTGACAGTGAGCACAAAGTAAACCACTGCTCAAATAGCTGTTTGCTTGATGGCGAATATTAGTAAGAAAAGAGTGTTGCTTTAAGGCTGTCCGTGTAGGCGGCGCATCCGATACATCATGTAGACTAGATGGCGCTTGATGGTGCAGTAGTTGAGATTGTGGTGTACTACGATAAATACGGCATAGTTGGCAGCGCATATCCATATACTCTGCCAACCACAATCCAGTTTGATAAGGCGCTAAGCGGCACATAAACTATTATTTGTCATAATTTATAATAAATCTCACCTATATTAGAGCCTTTCTCAAATTGATGCCCGTATTAAATTAAAGCCCTTTCCGAATTAAAGCCCTTTCCAATCATTCAGTACGATACCAAAGCCGATAGAGGTATTTTCATGATTGTAATCAATGATCGATTCACCATAGCCTTGGAATAGCTGAACCATACCATTAACGTTCTCTGAGATAGGATAGATATAGTCGATTTGCGCAGCACCTTTATTGGTACTTGGATTATAGCGCAAGGTACCGCTAATGCTCTGATCAGCCGGCAAATCATACAAGAATTTGATATCACCGTAGCCCATGTAGTCTTCGATATCTGGATTATCGTCATCGCTACTACTTTCGTTATTTACTCGAGCCCATAGGCGCGGTATGACTGATAGCTTGCCCCACTCTGCGCCTGCCATGAGGTAAGCACGATTCCATGAACGTGATAATGGATCATCTTGTCCATTCGAGTGATGCACAGCACCTGCGCCCAACATACGCAGACGTCCACCAAAAGGCAGATCTGCTGTCACAGGTTGGGTTAAGAATATTTCAGGTTGATAATCGGTAGCACGGAATGGACGCGAGTTGTCTTCGTTATAAACTTGCCAATGTGATTCTTGGGTATAGCCAAACCATAGGTCAGCACTGGTATCAAACAAATCTTCTGCGACTTTTGTTTTTAAGGATAATTGGAACTTTAACTCAGTCTCACGTATATCATTAGAATCAAAAGGATCTGTTTCTTGCGATGGTGTACTTGGATTTAAATTGGGATCGAAAGTATAAAATAGTGGCAACAGATACGTCGGTCGATATGGTCTGACCGTCCAAGTACCACGCTCACTATTTTTGTCTAGGTCATAAGATAGACTGAGTGGCGAGAATTTTTCGATATCTGTTTGAGTGACACCTACATTTTCTAAAATCTGTGCCTCACTATTCGTTTCAGCATCTACTTCTACGTTACCGTTTGCCTTCAATTTGCTGGCTGCTGTTTGCTGATTGGTCATTAAGATGGTATCTGCATCTTCAACTGTCGTCCCGCTCATCGCCGTTTGAGACTCAGCCAATATCACTTTTGGATTACCTGAGACCGTACTTTGAAAGGTCTTTGCCAAATCAATTGGTTGTTTGGTTGAGGTATAGCTTGGTGTCTTACCTTGTTCAGCTACCTTATCAAAACAAGCGAGTCGAGCAGCACTAGACTGAACTTGGGTACATTCAGAAAATAGCTTGGCTTGCTGAGCAATAAATTCTTTGCTAATTATTTTGCCACTTTGTGTACTCATATCAGAAGATATCGCACTGTTATCAAGACTCTGTGATAGGTCAAGATCCTCGTATTCAAACGCAGCTTCGGGCGCTGGCAGTTCGTTATAAGTCTGAGAATCATCAGCAGCTTGTACTTGTATCGCGGTACAACTCAACGCAAGAGCAACTGCAATACGAAGAGGCATATGCGCATTCTGGTAAGACGGCTGTTGGTGACGCTGAGTAATGGTATGGGCAAACATAAGTGTCCTTTATCTAACTAGCATTAGCGCTAGCAGAGTATATGAGGTAATTAATATAGCCATTAGCGTTATCGCTAAAATAGAATTGACTGATACTATCAGCTAATCGCAGATACTAGGAGCGGAAAAAATGACAATTAGTGCCCCTGCTGCATTGTTTCTTTATTGTAATGAAAATATAAGCACGATACTAGCTTTATCGATAGTTAAAATAACCACCTATCAATATAATTGCTTATATAACAAATACTTAATAAATATTCTATAGTATGAATTTAATGGCATCAAAAAAGCCAGCATACTTTCTCAGTATACTGACCTTCTTAACATTCTTAAGAGTTTTCGAAATATTACACTGGTTTCTTAAGTGTTCATTATTAAATGTTAGTTGTTCAACGCCGATAATGTTTGCTCAAATTCTGAGCGACCGATCTCACCAACTTGCTGATTTACTAGCTGACCATCAATATAATATAGTAGCGCTGGTGGACCAAAGAGTTGGTAACGAGACAACACGGCTTTTGAGTCTGCTGTCGTCTCAGTGATATCGAGCTTCACTAATTGCCAATCTTGCATCTGCGCCGGACGATTATGAAACAGGTTCTTGTCCATAATCCGGCACTCAATACACCACTCTGCCGTTAGATCGACAATGACATTCGGATTGGCTGCGACAATGGTATCTAGCTCTGCAAGCGTCGTGATCGTCTTATCAGTGGTACTATCACTATTCACTGGTTGACCAGACGTTGACTGTACCATCATCGGTGCTGCACCCAATGACGCTAGTGGATGTAAGCTATCGTCATTGCCCAATGCAGCGCCAACTATTAGGCAAGCCGCCCAAATACCAGCGATAAGGCTTAGTGCTTGGGTCAGCATACGACCTTTACCTAGCCAACTCCATGCCCATGTTGCCACGACCATAAACCATAATGCCCATACCATAAGCATGACTGGCGATATAAAGACGCGCTCAATCAATAACAGTGCCACAGCAAATAGTAGTAAAGCAAAGCCTTGCTTGACCCAATTCATCCACTCGCCTGCCTTTGGCATAATCTTGCCTTGAGTAGCACCGATTAGGATAAGCGGCGCTGATAAACCAAAACCCAGCATGAATAAAGCGGCAAAGCCGAGCAACGGACTACCAATGGTAGAGACCGCTAATAATGCCCCAAATAATGGCGCAGAAACACAAGGTGACACGACTAGTGCTGATAGAAACCCAGCGATTAAACTGCCGCCTGTACTACCAAGCTTACTGTCACCTGCTTGGCTTAAGCCTTGCATCTTTCGACTGATCGCTTGTGGTAATCGCACACTGAAAAGACCTAACATGTATAGTGCGAGAAGTATAAAAACAATAGCAAAGCTAATGAGAATAATTGGATTCTGCAGCCAACCAATAATACCTAAAGACTCACCGAATACTGCGATAACAGCGCCCAAAATACCATAAGCAGTCGCTACCCCAATCGCGTAACTGGTGGTCAAGATGACACCGCGTTTGACCGTTGGGTTTTGTTCGCGGGCTACAATGTTGGCCACGATAGGTAGCATCGGTAACACACATGGCGTCAAAGCTAAGCCTAAGCCTGCTAAAAATAATAGTACTAATGCCAACCAAGGGTGAGAGGCCAAACCAAAAGGATCGCTATCAACGAAACTGTTGCTCAAGGTACTTTCGCTATTGGCCGTCTCGCCTGTTACGCTGCTATTTGCTGCAGAAATCGTATTCATCGCTGCACTACTATCTAAAGAATCATACTCTACAGCGCTGTCATCAATGAGATCATAGTCAATAGCACCATCGTCTGTCAGTGCTTGCGCCTCATCAGGCAAAGTATTATCAAGAGCTGTTGAGCTTGCTTCCTCTGGTGTCGCCGTAGCACTATTCTCTGAATCGGCCGAGCTCGCACTACTCTCACTATCTGCTGATACCTGCATCGATGCAATTGCAATATCGACAGTCGTATTAATCTTTTCAGGTGGATAGCACAGTCCTGCTTTTGCACAGCCCTGCCAGCCAACGACGATAGCGGCATCATCTATATTCTTGCCACTATTGTTCATCAGTATGGTAGTAGCGACCATATTTGCTTGGTCAAATACCAGTACTTTGCCAAATGTCGGATCATCTATCGAATATGGTGTCTGGCTAAAGGTGAAAGGTGCAGCCGTCACACCAGCAGGTAGCGTAAGCTTGATTTGCTTTTTATAGACGTAATGTTCAGGAGTGATATCAAAATTAACAGATAACCGCGTACCGGCTTTGACAGGGGTGCCGTCTGTACTCACCTGAAACGCTTGATCTACTGGCAAAAACTTTGACTTCGATGAGCTTTCACTACTACCAAAAAGGTCGCCTAACCCTGCCGCTTGTACCGTCGATGTCGCTGATAAACCTATCAACAATGAGCCACTAGCGATAGCAAGAGCTAAGATATGTGATTTTTTCGAATGAGTAGATACGCTAAATGATGAGGACTTTGGTGATGTCTTGATGGACATGAATGGCTACCTATTATTACCGATATTTTAATCAATCTGCTCGCTATTTATTTGCGGGTCGCAGCAATGTCTATCTTGGTTTTAACTTTTTCTGGTGGATAGCATAGCCCAGCGGTTGCACACCCTTGCCAACCAATAATAATAGGCGCGTTTTTGGCGCCCTTACCATTACTCGTCGTCAACGTCGTAGTTGCAATGACACTTCTTTGCGTAAAGACAGGAACCTGACCAAAGGTCGGATCATTGATCGATACTGGTGCTTGATTGAAAGTGAACGGTGTGGCGCTTATTCCTTTAGGGAAGCTCAACGTAAGCTTATCCTTGTAGACATAATGCCCTGGCGTAATTTCAAAACTAATCGACAACCGCGTGCCTTTGGAAGTCGCTTTGGTATTACTGACCACCTGAAAGGCTTCATCCACTGGTAAGAACTTTGATTTTGCCGAGGAGCTATTTTTAAATAAGTCATTTAACCCTGCTGCTTGTACACTGATCGATGTCATTGACAAGACCGTTACTAATGAAGTGCTTGCAACGGTTAGAACCAATTTATAAAGGTTTTTAGAAAAGTATTTATTAGCCTTTTGAATCGACATAGATGATTACCTTTAATTGCAGTTTGCGATGACTGTTTTGCTGAGCGCCTAGATATATTTATAGCACTGGCTATCAAACTTGTATTGAACAGTAGGCAGTTTATCTACTGATAAAAAATATCAACCAATAAGGGAGTATTGGTTGATATTTTTAAATTTTTGAAAGTGCATCGATGAACGAATGTTTCATTCTACACAGCTATATCAGTATCAGAATTTGTTCTCTATACGGCTGTTATTAAGCTTTATAGTTGAGCATAAAGATCCGCATCTTGACCTTCACCACCTTGTTGACCATCAGCACCTAACGAAAATAAATCATAAGGGCGCCCTTCACTACCTGGTGCAACATACTGCATCTCATTTTCCCAACCATCGGTTGGATAGCCACCTTTAATATACCCACCTTCAGGATAGTTTTTTGCATCAGCAGGCGGTGTCGTAAGCGCCTCTAATCCTTGAGCGGTTGTCGGATAACGTGAATTATCAACCTTATACATATCTAACGCATTTGAGACAGTGGCAAGCGCCGTTTCAGTTGTTTTCACACGGGCCTTATCACTTTGACCAACTACTTTTGGTACCACCAATCCAGCAAGAATGGCTAGGATCACAATAACGACCATAATCTCGATAAGAGTGAATCCTGCTTGACCAGACTTTTTTATCGCACTGCGCCGCATAGCTGAAGAAGCGGTCTTATGGTCAGTTACAATATTTGAATGGGATTGCATATTCTGAATAGCACTTTTTGGCGTCATATTTACTTGGAATTTGTCAGTCATAGTCATCGCTTTGGTCATCACAGTTATGTAAATAGTAAAAGTGGCGTTCTATTGTGGCTCTCATCAATGATATATCAATGAGTTCTGAAACTATTGTCACTATAAACCATGGTTTTATTTTTATCCAGCGCTGCGCCTAGTTTGAGTTTGGGTTTGCTATTTTAGCCAAAGCCAAATGTTAGCTGACTCTAAATGTATGACTATTAAACCGTGCTTACTATAGCGCGGCGCTGGTGTTTGCCATAGCAAAAATAGCGTTCGTTCAACAATATACAACAGTAAGCAAACCTTAAGAAAGCTAGTCCAAGGTTTAGCAAGCAAGTGAGGTGATATGAGTAGAGTGAAAGAGAGTTAAAATAGAAATTTTGAAATAGGAAAGCTGTCTGTATATGAATAGCATAATGAATCATCGGCTAGCGACTGAGCCTAGCCTGCTAAATCGTTCATATTAACAATAGGTAGCATAACCGCCATTACAATAATCATGACTACTACGCCCATTAGCACTAGCATTAGAGGTTCAAGTAATGATAATAAGGTGCTGATAAAGTTGGTTGCTTCTGCCTCCTGCATATTGGCAGCACGGCTGAGCATATTTTCAAGCTCGCCTGAGTTTTCTCCGCTTTTTATCATCTGTACCATCATCGGTGGAAAGTAACTAGATTTCTCTAGCTGGCTAGACAAACTAGAGCCTTCTGTGACCCTATCAGCCGCAGTGATAATGGTTTTTTGAATATGCAAATTGGTTGTGACCGCAGCCCCAATATGTAATGCCTCAATCAGTGGCACCCCTGATCGTACTAGTATCGCAAGGGTACTGGCAAACCGCGCGGCATTCAGACCTTTGGACAATCTAGCTAGTATCGGCAATCTAAGCACCACGCTATCGATAGTTAATTTACCTGCTTGCGTTTGGGCAAAACGGTAGAATAAAAATGCGGTACTTGCCAATACCAGTAATATTAACCACCACCACTGAGTAATGATATTCGATAGCGTGAGAACGATTTGAGTAATTAAAGGCAGTGCTTGCTCAGACTGTTCAAAGACTTTGACAATTTTGGGCACGACGAAGCTCATCAGCCCCATAATTACCGCAATTGCCATTACCATCAGGACAATTGGATAGACCATAGCCCCTTGGATTTTCTTTTGGAGGGCAAAACGGTTTTCGGTGTAATCTGCTAGCTGATTGAGGATAAGATCGAGGTGACCAGATTTTTCACCTGCAGCAATCGTAGCGATATATAACGGTGGAAAGCTAGCGGCTTGTTGCAGGGCACGTGCTAAGCTGAGCCCTTCTAAGACATGTGAACGCACTGCAAGCATCAGGGATTTGATATGAGTCTTTGGGGATTGCTTAGCAACCGCTGCCAAGGTTTCCTCAAGTGGGATACCCGCTGCTAGTAGCACAGATAGCTGACGTGTCAGCAATGCCAGCTCGTATGCAGACGGTTTTTTGTAGCGGTTTTTGCTCTGACTCTGTCTGTCATTGACCGGATTGACTTCAACGGGTGTCCATTGCTTATCACGCAACTGCTGGCGAATTTGCCGCGCAGAATCCCCTTCTAGCAAGCCTTTTTGGACAACGCCATGGTCGTCAAGCGCTTTGAAATGATAGGCAGGCATGGCAACAGATATCCTAAGAAGCTTACAAGTAGACAGTTATAATTAATGACTTAATAGAAATTTATTAATTTGACATTCGACGCTTAAAAAAGTGGCGTTGAGTCGTTACTATCAGGCATCAAACCTTGTAATAATAAGACATCCAGATGCTGCTGCTGTAGCTTTTTATCAAAATCATTAACCTCAGCGATTAGCATTCTTTCAATACGTTTATCACTCGCGAAAACACTCAAGCGCGCACAAATAACGGCCAACTGATAAATACGTTTTTTGCAATAACCGTCAAGACCTTGTAATAATCTGACCATATGCGGGGTTTCAAGACTGGCGTAATCATAGTCAGCCACGACTTGCTGTCCAAGGGCTGTGACGCCATAAGTAATCGACAGATGGGCACAATAATAACAGCTGAATAAATAACCAACCACATGACCGATATAATAGCCTCGATCGTAGGTAAAGCTACTCACGCCAAAATGCCCAAGTACATAACTGTTGAGACTACCTTGGTCGCGAATTGGCTTGCCGTGCTTTAACTTACCGACTGTAGCAAAGCACAATGGGTTGCGACCATCTTGAGTCGTCAGCTGCCAACCGGCGGGCTGCTGTGCAGGCATATGACGCACGATATCTGCAATAATGTCATCGACCACATGCAGCTGCTGCCAGAGTCTTTCGAGCGTATCCGTATCCATCAACCCACGCTTATCAAGCTGCTGCGCAAGTAAATATTGCTGATATTCTGCGAATTGCGGCTTCAGGGTTTGTACTAAGTAAGTAGGACGCGTATTGGCAGATGCCATATATAACAGTCGAGTACGCTCATGCTGAGCACGATAAAGCGCAACGCGCTGCGTAGCGACATTGGTTTCTTGAGCCACAGGTTTTGCAGCTACTGTAAGACTATCGGAAGACTCAGATATTACTGCTTCAGTTGTTACCTCATCAGCATCTGATAAGGTAAACATCGTCAATAATGTCGCCTTATCAGGTGTCTCTACCGACTCATTTTTCGGCGCATCTTTGCTGACATGCGGGTTCTCTATAGCAGTGTTTTTATCAACATTACTTTCTGTTTTAGCAGTTGTAATGGTCTCTTGTTGGCCATTGCTTCCTGCATTTAGCTTTGCGGTCGGTTCAGTCATAACATACCATCAGCAGCGAAAATAAACATCGTTTCGATTCTTTTATATGCCTATCCTATAAGGACATATAACGCGCTATAACATCAACGCTTTTGTCTTGACGACTCATCAACCCATAGTACCTGAACACAGACTCAATGTCAGCTGCCCTTAACTAAAATAGCCATAGCCAGTTAACAAAGATTTTATAGATATGAGTGGTTCAACATCTAAAAATGATATGTATTCACAAACTAAAAAAGCGCCAAGGACATATAAATGACCTTAGCGCTTCTAATCGAAATTCTACTTAAATAACTTAAATAAACAGCAACTGAAGCTATGCAAGATTGTTCTGTCGATACTGCTGACGGTATGCTTTTGGCGAGACACCATACACACGTTTAAACGCCTGACTAAAAGTCGAATCTGAGGCGTAGCCCACCATCTCGCTGATACGGCTAATACTGTTTTGCTGTAAGCGTAAATAGCGAGCCGCCAATCGTAAGCGGTAATCGATCAGATAAGTCAGTGGTGGCATACCAACGGTGTCTTTGAAACGCTGTGCAAAGCTGGAACGCGACATCCCTGCCACTTCGGCAAGTTGATGAATGGTCCAGCTTTCACTCGGTGCCCCATGCATTGCGGCTAGCGCCTTGGTCAAAAACGGATCCTTCATGGCTTTGAGCCAGTTTTCTGTGGCTTCAGGCAAGCTTTCAATATATACGCGCAAACATTCAATCATCATGATGCTTGCCCAATGATTGATTACGGCCGTTTTGCCCATACGCTCACGCTCAGATTCTAGTGTTAGCAGCTTTATCTCTACATCGATCACTTCAAACCGACCGTCAGCAGCATCATTGAGTTCAGGCAATATCGGTGGCAGTACTGACAACAGAGGATTAATCATCTCTTTGTCGTACTTACATTCGATCAGTATCAAAGAAGAATTGGGGTCTCCATCGCCATCGATATCAAGTGTACGCTCGGTGCAATTACTCAATAGTTCATCAAGCGACTCAGCAACATCGCCATGGTGATTGAGTGCGTAACTCACATGCTTGTGCGCATTCGGAATCATGATCATGTCACCAGCGCGAGCTTCTCGTAGACCATTACCAACATCAATGCAAAAACCGCCAGACATTACTAAGTAAAATAAAATGGTGTCTTTTCTAGTAATAGAATAAGACCAATTGCCAGTGCCATTTAGACGATAATACTTAGTCTCAAATAAATGCACGTTTTGCAGCAATACACTCAGTGCGTCCATCAATCAATTCCTCAATAATGCAGATTAATAACGATTCATCTTAAAAAATAATAGTATTCTTAATAACAATTTCTGTCGGTTTGCTCTATGCCAATGCTTGCTCCAATAAATAATTTTTATTGAATAGTATGGATGTGATAACACTTAAGCATAATGTATCATTTAAAACGTCATGTCTATTTACTTATTAGAATTACTAAACAATAATAGAGTAGACACATTCACGCTAGGCCTCAAGGAAAACCTACAAGCAATGTTGATAAAAATTTGGGGGATTATCTAGTATTGAAGATGCTATCAAACTCTATCTGTTTAATCTTATAAAGATAATATAGAGATAAAATCGAATAGGCATAAAAAAATCGCCATCAAGGGCGAGTGCTATTACTGATATATTTTTAGATTAAGATATGATTTGTATGTAGATACATACAGAATAAAATATGGGGCGACTGATGGGACTCGAACCCACGACAACCGAGATCACAACCCGGGGCTCTACCAACTGAGCTACAACCGCCATAACTATTGCCAAAGAATAGGCAAGATTTGCAGGCTAAATGGTGCGCCTGGCAGGATTCGAACCTGCGGCCACCTCCTTAGAAGGGAGATGCTCTATCCAGCTGAGCTACAGGCGCTCTTAGAGGACTTTTATATACTAAGCTTGCCTTGCGATATATTTTACTATATCAGAAACTAAACCGTTATACATAAAAAAAAGCCTGTAAGGCTCTTAAAATAGATGGTCGGAGTGATAGGATTCGAACCTACGACCCTCTGGTCCCAAACCAGATGCGCTACCAAACTGCGCCACACTCCGAAATTTTCTATTATCACGATAGTTTGTTAATCAACTCGTTGTTGGCAATGCCGCTAACTTGTTAATGTTCCTCGCTATCGAGGTGCACATATTAAGGGGTAAAGGCGATTGTGTCAACACCTATTTTCGATTAATTTCAAATAATCGCTAATTTTTTTAAAATTACGTCAATTTTGCCAAAATAGTGACAATAAGGCCCTTTATCCATCAGTCATTCGCGCTGTCATTGTTAACGATATTAAGCTTTGTCCAAATGTGGCAGTACTTCACCGTTGAGTGTACCTGTCAAAACATCAAACGGCATTAACCATAAATGGGCATCGGCTGACTCATTGTTTTTAACATCATCGCTACTGTCGCTATCATTACTACCATAATGATTTTGTTGCTTGAGCGCTACTGGCTGCCTATCACTACCTAGCACCGGATAAACCAACCAGACCTGCCCCGCCAAGTAAGCTTGTGCATAGCTGGTCAATTGATAAGCGTCGCTCGCACTAACTGCAGCGGCATGCGGTAAGTATTTCCACTTAATATCGATGACATGACTGTAGCGACCTTTGTTCTTTTCTGTGGCTGTAGTTTGACTAGCTGCTATATCGTTTTGGTTTTGGCAATCATCAGAGACGGTTTTAAATATCAGCAAATCAGGCCGTATAGATAAGCATGCTAGTCCTTCAGCATCGTTAAGCCAGACACTTTGGGTCTGATAAAAAGGACGGTAACTACTACTAATCTGTTGAAACATCGATGCAATACGCTGACTTGCCCATTGCTCAAAAGCTTGATTCATATCAATCAATAAACACAACCTTAGCTGAGAGCAATTTTGTCTACTTGGATCAATACCGTTACCTGTCGCAGCTGTCGTCTGTTTCAATAACCAGTATGCCAAGTCTACTAACTGCTGCGCGTTGTGCAATTTTTGCTTTTGGAGTGGCTGAACGTCTAGTTGACGCTTTACTTGAGCATATATTAACGCTATCTGCTGCATTTCGAGGTTGTTTAGCGTAGGCACTTGCTGCCATGGCTGCAACAGTTTTGAAGAAATAAACTGGGGCAATAAAGGCATCAAGTAAACCAATGCTCTTTTAATCAGCCGATTGGCCAACATGTTGTGACTGAATACGCTACTTTCACAGATGAACTTATGCGGTTGCATACTATTGTGACGCAGTTGCTCTTTGATGAGCAGTCGACCTTGCAGGGATGCCTGATTTTCAATCTGAGCCTGATAATGCTTGGTTGGTTGATAATCCATTAAACGCTGCAAAAATTGCTCAATCAACCAGTCTGATATAGGCAATACTTTTAACGGTAAAGAATTGGACTGGGAACTAAACTGACCGAAGTTTTTCATATCGGGTAGCTTACGATTGTTATGCGCATCAAGATGAATCAAATCCGATAGCATACCCTGTATCCAATGACGAGTCTGGACGATATCGCTAGGCTGAGTGGACTGATTGAGCTTTGGCAATATCTCAAGCGTCATGCTACTGGGTAGCAGAATAATTCCAATATAGTGTCCAACCTTAAGCTGCCACTGTCCTTGCTTACGCTTGATAGTAAATACTGCAAACTCTTGTGCCATTAGCCAGTCGAAGTCAGACGCGTGCAAAAAATCATGCATGGACAAACGTTGATGCTCAAACACGGTGATAACATTCATAGTAGCGACACTACTGTTAGGGATACGAGTCTGGCGACTGCTTACCCTAATAGAGTGTTCCTTGGCGTAATATGGATTATTCATTATCACTGAACGGTCACCCTGCTAGTACAAACGCTGATAGATAGCAGCATGATTAAACTCACCATCCCTAGCAATCAGATCGGTATTGATAGTATAGCTATTCATACTCATAGACTGACCAAGAAAAGATCCCTGCCCTGCAAACATTTGGTGTTCAGCGGAAGCATTGTTTTGGTTGCCCATCGGATTATACAAGTCGTCATTCATCAATGCTTGACTGTCCTGTACAAACTGCTTACTTGTCGGTTGCTGCTCATCTCTAAAGATATACTGCAGCACCGTAATTTGACCACCAGCTGCTTGAGCCAATTGAGGGATAATTTGTTCAACGAGAGCCGTTTGTAATTGCTCTAACTGAGTGACTGCGAATAAAAACGCATGCCCCAACTGCGCTTCTACTCCCAGTGTCTGCACAATACGTCTATTTAAGCCTATTAGTAACTTACTCAAATCTATCATAGCTGCTTCTGAACCGTCAGATAGGCCAGCATCAATGTCATTGCTGTCATAAATTATCGATAGTAAATTAGGCTGCGGTGGACAATCTACAAAGCGAAAACGTCGGCGTAATGCCATATCAAGTGGTGCTAAAGAATGGTCTTGGGTATTCATAGTGGCATAAATATCGACATTGGCAGGCACACTAAAGGCACGTCCAGAATATGCCAAACTCACTGTCATCGCATTTGGCTTGCCCGCTCGTTTATCAGGCTCTATCAAACTGAGAAGCTCGCCAAACACTCGTGACACGTTAGCACGGTTAATCTCATCAATAAGCATTGCATAACGCTGCTGAGGGTTACGGGCTGCGCGTTGACATAGCTTCAGGAATGCTCCATCTTGCACCGCGTAACTCATTTGAGTTTGATTAGAAGGGCTGTTATTTGCTTGAGCGGTGCCACTCATGACAGGCCGTATACCTTCTACAAACTCTTCATAACCGTAGGCTTGGTGGAAGCTCACCATACTAAAACGTTGCTGAGCAATGTTTTGATTTTGATTGGCTTGGTTGTCACGCTGTGCCTGCTGAAACTCTGCTAATTGCTGCGATAAATCTTCTAGTAGCACTATACTTTCAGGTAATAAATACCATGATCCACTATTGTCTTTATCAAAATAAGCTTGGCTAGCACGGTTATCAAAACTGACTGTTTGAGAGTTCGTAGGACTATGTCTGCGTAACTCTAGCCAAGCTGTACTATCTAGATTTTTATCACGTGAGTTTTGAGCAGCTTTGGTCATAAAAAAAGGATGATCAATAATTTCTCGTACCTTTAACAAATCCTGTTGTTCAGCACGTAAATCTAAAAATACCAAACATAATACTTCGCGCCAGCTTAGACCTTGCAGCAGCTGTGCTAATAAGTCTTCGTTTTCAGTCTTGGGTAGATAGTCGGTATATTGCTTCGCAATTTGCAGTAATCTATAGGTTTTACCTGTACCAGCAACGCCCGTATAAATAATATTGGTCGGTTCATGAGCAGACATATCAGGCATAACGTTATCCAGCGGCATTAAAAACAGGTTTGAAATAGACATGCTAACATTTTGTCATTATAACGTGGCTGTCTATTGGCATGGTAACTATAGTCAATCCTCTATCAACTAGATAGGGTGTCAGTCTCGCTTAGTCTACAATTTGTAGTACTTTCACTCGACTTCCTTTGTCCAAATGATGCTGACATATAAGATAGCTAGACTACTTTAAGTGGCGATCTAAACTCATGACATAACCTAGCAACATAGCCACGCTACTATAGTTTTGTAAGCGCAGCAGTTCATGCTAATAATAGTAGGAAGGCAATGGTTGATGTACCATAGTATTTGTAGCGACTTTCATTATCTATATTTGTGTCGCTATCATAAAAAGCCATGCTAAGAATGTCATTCAACTCATTTACGTTAAGGAATTTTGTATGTCAGGATTATTAAAAAAACTACCCGCCAAGTTGACCAATAAACTGCCAGCCAAAGTATCTGACAGCACAAAATCTTCAGTTGAGAAACCTAGCAGCACGCTAAAACCAATTAGTAATCAGTTTACTAAACTGTTATCAGTCACCAAATATCTGCCTGCTGGAGCACGCTCAAGTATTTTATCTAAAGCCTTTGGCAAGGTCGTCCCCTATGTCGGCACAACTGGCATTTATTATGAGACGGTAGAACCAAACCAAGTCGTCGTTAGTTTAAACAACAATAAAGCCGTCCAAAACCATATCGGCTCTATCCATGCAGTCGCCATCACATTACTGGCTGAGACGGCTACGGGGTTTATTTTGGGTTTAAACTTGCCCTCTGATCGCATTCTGCTGATTAAATCTTACTCGGTAAATTTCCATCGTCCAATCAAAAAAGGTCAAATTGCTGCTATTGCAAGCTTGTCTGACGAACAGCGTTTGGATATCCTAAACACGCCAAAAGGTGAGATGATTATTCCTTGTGTCATCAAAGATCGGGAATCTGACAGCGACCGTGATCCAATTGTGGTTGAGATGACCTGGGCATGGATCCCAAAAGCGGAACTAGAGGCACGCCGCCAAGGTAAAGAGTCTGAAAAAGTTGCAGAAGATGACTCTAAAGCCGAGGCACCAATCGAAGAAAACGATGCCTCATCTACTCAAAATAATAGTACTGATAAGTAGTTAATAAAAATTGATAACAAACCCAATGAGGAAACAGTATGTTCAAACCTAGTACTTGCCTATCTACGCTAGCGCTAGCCACTCTGTGCTCATTGGGTTTTGTTCATAGCGCTAATGCCAACACAACGACGGCTGTCAGCGTTGCTAAGTCTGGGCCTACTTTCTTGGGCGATGGCGGGACTTATCCTTTTTCAGAAGCTGTACGCGTGGGCAATACATTGTATATGTCGGGACAAATTGGCTTTAAAGATGGCAAACTGGTCAAAGGCGGTATCAAAGCTGAAACCAAACAAGTGCTCGATAACATCCATATCACGCTATTAAAATATGGCTACCGTAAGTCTGATATCGTTAAATGTATGGTCATGCTGACTGATATGGATGACTTTGATGATTTTAATAAGGTCTACAAGTCTGAGATGATAAAGCCTTATCCTGTACGCTCGGCTTTTGGCGTATCAGAACTGGCTGCTGGAGCAAGCGTTGAGATTGAATGTATGGCTGCAAAATAATAGCGACTAAAAACTCTAAAGCTCCACAATTAGAAAAACGTTAAAACTAAAACAACTGGCTATCCACGCCAGTTGTTTTTTGTCTGATATACCGATATCTAGTCTGCAAATTTATACCAGTATCGTGTCATCCGTTAAGGCGCTCTCTTTCGTCACTCGCAGCACTTCTTCCAATGTCGTGCGCCCTTCTATGACCTTACGCAAACCATCTGCACGAATCGATGGAGTCTGCTGGCGCGCATACTCTTCCAGCTCATACTCAGCCGTATTGCTATGAATCATACGGCGCAATGTATCATCGATTGGCACGACTTCATAGATTGCGGTACGGCCTTTAAACCCTGACTGATTACATTTATCGCAGCCTACTGGCTTGGGCAAACGAATCGACTCACTTGCTATATCTTCGGCATCACTTTTCAACCCTGACCCAATACCAATTTCGGTAAATAGTTTGGCTTGCTCAGTATCAGCAGCCTGCCAGCTTTGACAATGTGAACATAAGGTACGCACCAAACGCTGCGCTACTACGCCAATAAGCGACGACGACAACAGAAACGGCTCAACCCCCATATCCTGTAAGCGAGTGACTGCACCGATAGCAGTGTTGGTATGCAGCGTCGATAATACCAAATGCCCTGTCAAAGAAGCCTTTACGGCAATCTCTGCTGTCTCTAAATCACGAATTTCACCAACCATCACTACATCGGGATCTTGACGGAGCATTGCACGCAAACTTTTAGCAAATGTCATGTCTACTTTATTATTGACCTGCGTCTGCCCAATACCATCGAGCTGAAACTCAATCGGATCTTCAGCGGTCAAGATATTGCGAGTTTGATCATTTAAATCGGTCAATGCAGAATATAGCGTCGTGGTTTTACCCGAGCCAGTCGGCCCTGTCACCAAAATAATGCCATGCGGACGATGGATTAAGCGCTTTAGCTCAGTATAGTCATTATCAGACAACCCCAAATACGTCATGTTAAGACGGCCAGCTTGCTTATCTAATAGACGCATCACCACACGCTCACCAAAGCTTGATGGCAAAGTCGATACACGCACATCGACCTCTCGCCCTGCCAGTCTTAAACTAATACGACCATCTTGCGGCACTCGCTTTTCGGCGATATCTAATTTAGCCATTACTTTAATACGCGAGACTAGCAGTGGAGCCAATTGGCGCTTCGGTGTGATGATTTCTTTGAGCTCACCATCAACTCGGAAACGGACGACCAAACGCTTTTCAAAGGTTTCAATATGGATGTCTGAGGCACTTAAGCGAATGGCTTCGGACAACAAGGCGTTGATCAGACGAATGATAGGTGCATCATCTTGTTGATCCATCAAGTCTTCAGTTTCAGGGACGCTATCTGCCAAGCTATCGAGATCAGGGTGGTCTTCAAGTCCAGCAGCAATGTGCTGCGACTCTCCTGTATTGCCAGCATAAGCTGCGTTCATACGTTTTTCAAAATCGTTCGCGCTGATACTTTCATAAGTAGGTACACCGCGAATGCCTTGCTGCTGTAAAAACCGTACCGCTTCATTAATCGCTGACAACGGAGTCGCTTTGGTGAGTACCAATGTTGGCGGCAATTCTGGATCTATCGCAAGTATGGCCAAAATCTGATGGCGTTTCGCAAAGCTGTATGGCAATTGCATCATAAAGACGGCCCAATAAGTGAGGAGAGGATAAGAAGTACGCACGTCAAGACATGATGGATGCCTTGTCCTTAACAGTTCGAATCAAAAAAGACTGCCAGTAAGGTTGCATGAGTTTGTTATAATAGCATTTTGTTTTAGACGGGTATTATTTTATGTGACTGGCGCTTTATATCTATCGCCCAGCACATATTATTACTATCAGAGTTAGCATATCATGCGATTTTTTTTCTGACAGCTTGCCATTGTCTATTACAACTTTTAGATTGCTTAGATTGCCCATCATATTTTGTCTGTCCCTTCTCCCGCTCGATATTAGGATTTTCCGTTATGTCAGAGAACGTTAGCACTACTCATCCAACACCACTTTTACAAGATACCTTTACTGTCGGTAGCCGTACCTTTTCTTCGCGTCTGTTAGTCGGTACCGGTAAATATAAAGACATGACAGAGACTGGAGAAGCCATTGCCGCTTCAGCAGCCGAAATCGTGACCGTTGCTATTCGCCGTGTCAATATTGGACAAAACAGTGATGAGCCTAACTTATTAGATGTGATTTCACCTGATAAATATACGATATTACCGAATACTGCTGGCTGCTTTGACGCCGAAACAGCCATTCGCACTTGTAAGCTTGCTCGCGAGTTATTGGGTGGGCATAATTTGGTTAAGCTTGAGGTATTGGGGGACGAAAAAACCTTATATCCAAATGTTATGGAAACTTTAAAAGCCGCCAAAGTATTGATCGATGATGGCTTTGAAGTGATGGTTTATACTTCAGATGACCCTATCGTCGCACAAGAGTTAGAAAGCATGGGCTGTGTCGCTATTATGCCGCTTGGCAGCTTGATTGGTTCAGGACTTGGTCTACTCAATCGTCATACGCTAAGTCTCATCATCGAAAACGCCAAAGTACCCGTATTGGTTGACGCTGGTGTCGGTACTGCGTCTGATGCTGCACTTGCGATGGAGCTTGGCTGTGATGGTGTACTGATGAACTCAGCTATTGCCAATGCGCAAAACCCAGTAATGATGGCGCACGCAATGAAACATGCTATGTGGGCAGGGCGCGCTGCGTTTTTGGCAGGTCGTATGCCTATGCGTAAGATGGCTACTGCTAGCTCACCACAGACTGGGTATTTCTTCCAATAAATTGAAGTATAGATGACATATCATAATAGAGCGTGTTGAGTATTTACGTATGGCGCTGTCAGTGCTATGGTTGATTGCTTAACACGCTCTATAAAATAATAAAAAATGTTATTTGATTGAATCTCTATTTATTATAATTTTCACATAACACTTATCGTCATAAAAGGATTTATTATGCGACTTCTCACAGCAGTCGACCAGTTGTTTCTACTTCTTGAGTCGCGTAAACAGCCCATGCACGTTGGTGGACTGTTTGTATTTGAATTACCAGACAATGCGGATAGCGATTTTGTCTATCAATTGGTAAAACAAATGCAAGAGTCTGATGTGCCGCCCAGCTTTCCTTTTAATCAGGTACTTGAGCATTTAGCCTTTTGGAAAAAAGACAAAGACTTTGATGTCGAGCATCATTTGCATCATGTCGCGCTACCAAGTCCTGGACGCGTACGTGAACTATTGATGTACGTCTCAAGAGAACATGGGCGTTTATTAGATCGCGCCATGCCTTTGTGGGAATGTCATGTTATTGAAGGTATACAACCAGAAGTCGAGGGTGGACCTGAACGTTTTGCATGGTATTTTAAGATTCATCACTCTTTGGTTGATGGTATCGCAGCGATGCGTTTGGTTCAAAAATCCTTATCACAATCGCCAACCGAGCCAGTGACCCTTCCTGTCTGGTCGTTGATGGCGCGCCATCGTAACCAAGTAAACGCTATCTTACCTGCCGAACGATCTATCAGGGGCATAATAAAAGAGCAGATATCTACCATCAAACCTGTATTTACAGAACTGCTAGATAATGTAAAAAACTACGGTGATGAAGGGTACGTCGGTACTTTTGACGCACCGATGAGTATCCTGAATAAACGTATATCAGCCTCACGGCGTATAGCCGCACAGTCTTATGATATACAGCGGTTTAACGATATTGCTGAAAGGCTCAAAATTAGTAGAAACGATGTGGTACTGGCGGTCTGTGCAGGCGCTATTCGTCGTTATCTAATCTCAATGGATGCGCTACCGAGCAAACCGTTGATTGCTTTTGTACCGATGTCACTGCGTACGGATAACAGTATCTCGGGCAACCAGCTGTCATTTGTATTGGCAAACTTGGGTACGCATTTGGACAATCCACTGCGCAGGATAGAGCTTATCCATCGTAGTATGAATAACGGCAAACGTCGCTTTCGCCGCATGAACCAAGCGCAGGTCATTAACTACAGTATCGTCTCATACGCGTGGCAAGGCATTAATTTGGCGACAGGACTGTTTCCTAGAAAGCAGGCATTTAACCTGATTATTTCTAACGTACCTGGTTCTGAAAAACCGCTGTACTGGAATGGCGCACGTCTGCAATCGTTGTACCCCGCTTCTATTGTCTTTAATGGTCAAGCGATGAATATCACCTTAGCCAGTTATTTAGATAAGATTGAATTTGGTATCACCGCTTGTAGCAAGGCGCTGCCTCGCGTACAAGATATGCTGATGCTGATAGAAGAAGAGTTGCAGCTGCTAGAAACTACCAGTAAAGAGTTAGCATTCAAAGGTATTACCGTCGAAGATAAAGCAGGCAATCAGGGTAATGATAAAACAAAAAAGCTGGCTCCATAATGGAACCAGCTTTTTTTCATTCATACTCAATCTAGATATTAACTATATCTAGGCGCTAAACGTTAATACCAACGAGGTTAACGTTTAGATTGCGTCACCCCAGATTGGTACAACTGTTTGCATCAATGGCTTAAGCAATTTCACATTACAAGCGAAGATAGAGCCTGATGTCATAGAGTTGTGCGCGCCAGTATGATCAACCACCACACCGCGTGCTTCAGTTACGATAAGCTCGCCCGCAGCGATGTCCCAAGGCTTGATAGACATCTCAAAATAACCGTCAAAACGACCAGCGGCAACATAGCACAAATCAAGCGCAGCTGAACCCATACGACGTACCTGACCACCTGCCTCAGATATCTTCTGTAAGCTCTCAAAGTGCTGTTTGGCATAAGAGATAACTTCGCCATTGCGCTTACGCTCAAGCGGATGACCGGTCGTAAAGAAACCGCCATCAATGGTTTTACGCTCGCTCACTTGCATACGGCGATTGTTCAAGCGCGCGCCTTTACCACGGCTCGCTGAGAACATCTCATCACGTACTGGATCATAGACCACACCATGTTGGGTAACACCTTTATGCTGTACAGCGATAGATACGCAGAACTGCGGTACACCATGAACGAAGTTCTTAGTGCCGTCTAGTGGATCGATAATCCAGCACCAGTCAGCATCTTCGCCGCGGCCTTCTTGCATACCAAACTCTTCACCCAAAAATGAATGATTAGGATAGCTGGCTTTTAGCGTCTCAATAGTGAGCTCTTCGCTAAAGCGATCAATGCGGGTAACCAGACCATCAAGTCCTTTAGACTCAATATCTAACTCGATTTTGTGGCGGTTTTGATGCGCATATAAAATCTCTTTACCAACTTTTTCAGCAGTACGCGCTGCGATGACTACCATGGGTTCCATAAATAACCTATTTGCTTGATGAATGAATATAAAAAATAACACTAACTTTGTGCCCACAACATGCCAAACAGCCGCCGCATCACACCACATCTATGCGATTAAAAACGTGTCTCTTATAAACGAAAACTTATAAAAGACACCCGCATTATACTAAAATTGTTCGATAAAAACGAAAAAACCGTCACGCTGACCAAGCCAGTACTTTGGCGATCATCTAAACTGCGCAAGTTGTAAAAAAGTTAGCACCTACGGCTAGCAGGCGTTTGCTCTGTTTAAAGAGCTTATATCGGTTTTAATTCATGCCTTTTTAGCGCATTAATTTTTTAAAATAATATTGTAACGCTAGGAACATTGCTTACGATAAGAGCGTTTTAAGCTGTTTAACCACGCCCTCGACATCTAAACCGCAGTCAGCCAATTGCTCTGCTTGAGAGCCATGAGCAATAAAGCGATCAGGAATACCGATATTAGCAATAGCTGGACGACTTTGCTTAAAGGCTGCCGACTCATTGAGTAAATATTCATTCACTGCACTACCTGCACCGCCCATAATCATGTGCTCTTCTAGGGTTGCTATATGAGTGACCCCTTGCGCTAATAGCGTCTCAAGCATTACCGTATCGAGCGGTTTTACCCAGCGCATATTGACCACCTGTATCTGGCAATCTAACGCTGCATCGTTATTTGTTAGAGTTTCTGCAGCTTGCTGAGCAGTTGCTACCATCGTACCAAAGGCCAATAGTGCCAATTTGTAAGGCGCATCAGTTTTACCTAATACTGACTCGACAATCGCTTCACCAACTTTATAAGTTTGAGCTGGCTGCTTAATATCAGCACCTGTGCCTGTACCACGCGGATAACGTACCGCTGTGCAACCTGAATACTCATAGCAAGTATTGAGCAAGTGGTAGCATTCGTTCTCATCTTTTGGCGCTGCAATCACCATATTAGGCACACAACGCAAGAATCCGAAATCAAACACGCCAGCATGTGTGGCACCATCTTCACCGACTAGGCCCGCTCGATCTATGGCAAACATCACATCAAGATTCTGTAAGGCCACGTCATGAATCAGCTGATCATATCCACGCTGCAAGAACGTTGAATAAATCGCGACAATAGGTTTGACGCCTTGAGTTGCCATCCCAGCCGCTAGCGTGACAGCGTGTTGCTCAGCAATGGCCACATCAAAGAAACGCTCTGGAAACTGACAAGCAAAGTCAGTCATCCCTGAGCCTTCTTCCATGGCAGGGGTGACAGCTAGTAGCTTATCGTCTTCGGCCGCTTTATCACATAAGAACTGGCCAAACACTTGCGAATATTTTAACGCTGGCTTTGTACTTGGTTGTTTTTTTAGCTGCTCTACAGAGTCAGCTTTAGACTTTTCATGCTCTTTATGATTTTCGACTGGCAATTTACTGATTGCGTGATAGCCCACTGGATCTAATTCTGCTGGTGCAAAGCCTTTACCCTTAGTGGTATAGAGATGTACCACTACTGGGCCTTTTACTTGCTTAGCCAGTGACAATACGCGCAGTAGCTCAGGAATATTATGCCCATCAAATGGACCAAAATAGGTAAAACCAATCGCTTTGAATAAGTTATCTTCTAGCTGCGGAACATCACGCATCTCTTTATGACGCTTGCGGCGATCGAACGCCTGCATATCAGGACGGTGACAGAGTACTGGCTCACCTGACTCAGAGATATCTACTTGATAACCTGATTCCCAAAGCATGGCTAAATGTCGTGAAAATCCACCAATAGAGCATGATATCGACATATCATTATCATTTAGGATGACTAGCAAATCAGCATCTTGCTGTACTGCGTCATTCATGGCTTCAAATGCCATGCCGCCTGTCATTGCACCATCGCCGATGATGCAAGCAACCGTTTGCTCGCGGCCTTGATAACGCAGTGCGAGACTCATACCCAGACCAGCTGAAATAGAAGTCGATGAATGCCCAACGCCAAATGTATCGTAGACAGATTCTGCGCGCTCAGGAAATGCTGTCAAACCGTCTTTAGATCTGATAGTACCTAGCTGCTCACGGCGACCTGTCAGTACTTTATGAGCATAGGCTTGATGACCCACGTCCCAGACGATTTGGTCTTGCGGCGTATCTAACAAGTAATGCAATACTATGGTCAGCTCAACCACGCCCAAATTGGCACCAAAATGCCCACCGCTCTGACCAGCTGAATACAATAGAAAAAGGCGCAATTCATCAGCCAGCGTAATAAGCTTGGCAGCCGAAAGAATGCTGAGGTCAGTGGGTGTATCAATTGCATCAAGCAATGGCGTATGAGGACGCACACGTGGAATCACAGTATAGGTCTGCTGTAAGCTCGATAACTGAGCAGCAGAATCCAGCACTGATGTAGATAGGGACTGAGACTTTGGAGAATGAGGTGACTGCTGCATAAACCGTACGATACCTACCAATCTGCTGACAAGACGTGTCTTTAAAATATAGCGGTGACTATAATCAAAAGACGTCAATAATACCTACATCATTATTGATGTAATCGACCATATAATTATTCATGCAACTTTCGTATTTGTATAGCTGCGCTACTTACGACAGTAGACACGCTAGCACAATAGGCTGCGCGTCAATACCAACGTTTTGATATCAAACTATTGATGCTTTTATACTATTGACAACTGAGGGGTGACATTATGCCCTATTATTTTGCATCAATAGCGGATGTTAGTGACGACATAGTAATGTAAGGGTAAAGACTTGTCACTGTATCCGTCAAAATAGTATGGCATAATAGCATTTTTTTTTAATTGTCGCTTTAATCATCGTGCGTCGTCTGTGAACTTTGTGTGTTTTTATAAAAAATACAATGAGCACGCTGTCTTTATGAACAGGTTATACTGGTATCATCTTAATCTTAGCAGTAAAGTTTAGATGACATGCTCATCTCAACTAATAGTTATTTCGAAAACAGTAGTTATCTCGAACAGTAACCGTCTCAAACAGCGCTCATCTCGAACAGCAATAACATACTTTTCACCGCCACGACTTTAGGCTTATGTAGGACAGCAATGTCATATCAATTTATCACTAGTGCCAAATTACCCACTCGTCACGGCGAGTTTGATATTCATATCTTTGAAAATAGCGAAGGTCAAGAGCATGTCATGCTGACCGTTGGTCTAGCTGTGGTCGATCAACAGACAGATGATGTGGCTATTCAACCCTCAAACGACACGGCATTGAACCAGAAGAACGAATCGATAGCGAAGCAAGTACCGCTCATTCGCATTCATTCTGAATGTCTGACAGGCGATGCGTTTAGCTCATTGAAATGTGACTGTGGTCCACAGCTCAATACTGCCATGCAAGCCATCCAAGAATCAGGTTGCGGTGCGATTTTGTATTTGCGTCAAGAAGGCCGCGGTATTGGTTTGACCAATAAGATTCGTGCGTACGCCCTCCAAGATCAAGGGCATGATACGCTGGACGCCAATCTAATGTTAGGCTTGCCTGCTGATGCACGTATCTATGATATGTGTAGTCCGATGCTTGCCCATGTCGGTGTTGATGCTGTCAGGCTCATTACCAACAATCCAAACAAAGTCGCTTATCTGACTGAGCATGGTATTGATGTTGTCGAACGGGTGCCATTGTTGGTCGGTGTCAATGACATGAATGCGGAATATCTAGCAACCAAACGTGACCGCATGGGCCACTTGTTTGATAAAAATATCAATCTTGATATAGACGCTTCTCTCGATACAGACCTTAATACCGCCATACACCTGAATAAATAGATATTTTATGAGTATTACAAATACAAATAACGAAACAGACTTATCAACGGTAGCATCAGTGACGACGCCAACCAATAACGACATCATGCGAGTGCGTGAATTTTTGGTTGATTTACAGGCGCGTATCTGTGAATCGCTAGAAGCACAAGAGCGTGACGGCAGCACTAATAACAACGAGCATGCGACCTTTGTACCTGATGACTGGGAACGTCCTGAAGGCGGCGGCGGTCGGTCATGCGTATTGGCAGATGGTGAAGTCATCGAAAAAGCGGGCGTCATGTTTAGCCATATTCATGTACATAACCTTCCCGCCTCTGCTACCGCGCGTCACCCTAATATCGCTGGACGTAAAGCTCAAGCAATGGGCGTGTCACTGGTTGTCCATCCCAGAAATCCAAACGTGCCTACGAGCCATGCCAATGTGCGTTTATTCGTAGCAGAAGCCGAAGGCGAAGCTCCTATCTGGTGGTTTGGCGGTGGTTTTGACTTAACGCCATTCTATCCAGTACTCGCTGATTGTGTACACTGGCATCAAGTTTGTCATGACTTGTGTGCGCCTTTTGGGGACAATATTTACGCTGATTTTAAACAGTGGTGTGATGAGTATTTTCATCTGCGCCATCGTGATGAGCAACGCGGTATTGGTGGTCTGTTTTATGATGACGTCAGTACCGAGAGTCGCGGCTGGGACTTCGAGACTTGCTTTAATTTTATGAAAGCAGTTGGCAACGGTTATCTTGACGGTATCATGCCGATTTTTGAACAGCGTAAAAACATGCCTTATACTGAAGCGCAGCGCGAGTTTCAGCTCTATCGCCGTGGTCGCTACGTCGAATACAATCTGGTCTACGATCGCGGCACGCTATTTGGACTACAGAGTAACGGACGTATCGAGTCAATTCTAGTCAGTATGCCGCCGCTTGCCAGCTGGCACTATCGCTTTGAGCCTGCTGAAGGAACACCTGAGTTTGAGTTAACCGATTATTATCTAAAGCCACGTGATTGGTTAGCACTGTAGTTTTCGTAAATATCACGGCATTCATATTTTTGGAAAATATTAATAAGGTCAGCTACTATTCGCTGGCCTTTTTTATTGTCAGCACCATCTAAACGAGCTACTCTTACGTTGTTATCGTACAGAAATACGTTGTATAACTACCATGTAATCATCGCAACCAACCATAAGTAGCCACAACCAAGTTAAGGTATGCTTATTTAAAATATTACGAGGATATAACAACTATATAATTCCCAACGCGCAGATAACCGTTACAATAGAAGACGTTCTTTATTAGCAACTGTGCTCAGAAGAATTTTAGGCAGTATTTTGTATAACTATATTTTAAGTCAAAGCGAGCGTTTGTAATCGCGCTTACTATTAGCCAAGTTTAAAGGAGTAAGTCATATGGCACAGGTTCATACCAACAAATCTTCCAAATCTCTGTTTAGCGTTACTTTGATGGCGGCTGCACTGGGTCTAACGGCCTGTAGCACTTCAACAGGATCTAACCCTGACGTGCAAGCGCGTCAAGACACCATGAAAAACTGGGGCGACGCAATGGGCGTCATGGGTGATATGGCAAAAGCACCTGATACATTTGATGCCGATGTATTTAAAGAGCAAGCGGCGTTCTTAGCAGAAGATGCCGCCAAGCCTTGGAGTCATTTTGAAGACCCAGAAGCGGTAGGCAATGCTACTGAAGCGGTTTGGTCTAATGCTGATGGCTTCAGTGCTGAAGCTGAAAACTTTCAAAAAGTTACTGCTGAGCTAAATGCTGCTGCTCAAAACGCTACTAGCATGGACGATGTTAAACCTGCCTTTGGACAAGTTGGTGCAAGCTGTAAATCATGCCATACCGACTTTAGAGCAAAAGACGAATAAAGCTTTATATTCATAGCAAGTAGACACGTATAAAA